>Ga0209511_1000090_pt1 | contig 125242 bp, 101 predicted proteins | sample SSSSmetaG_FD_184141 | JGI IMG/M metagenome (GOLD analysis project Ga0209511, IMG submission 184141) | Glacier valley bacterial and archeal communities from Borup Fiord, Nunavut, Canada, to study Microbial Dark Matter (Phase II) - ​SSSS... | ecosystem: Environmental > Aquatic > Freshwater > Ice... | reverse complement strand
AAATACCTATTAACTAATATACCAAATCTAGATTTTCATAATCAACCAGAACGATTAGAGCCTTACCTACCATGGTCAAAAGAATTGCCACAAGAGTGTAGACTACCAGAAGCCAGAAAGAAACAGCTCTAGATTGTATGACTTTTCATCATACAGCCTCTGGGCTGTTTTTGCACTACGTCATGTTTTGGGTCGCTTACAATTATATTGATGAGATTTTCCTGGATATCGATACTCAATTAAAAAAGATGTTTGGTAAAAAGTTCTTAGCCAAATTATTAAGTGTTGAGGTAAATATTACAGAAAAAATGTTTGGTAAATGTACTTGTGAAAATATCTTTCGATTATTTAACAATGCCCTTTTACATAAATCTGACCAAAATATGATTTATGTGGTTCAATCAGATCAATATAGTTTTATGCCGTTAATAAACGGAATAGTCACACGAACTGTTAAAAGTCAATGGAAATTAAAATGCTATGATAAAATGAGCCAATTGGGTATAGAAACAAATGAAAAATATATAAGAATAGAATTTATTTTAATGGCTAGAAAAATAACATCTATTTTTAATAATCGTGAAATAAAAAATGTATTATCTAGATGTGGAATAGAATTATTATTAAATAGTTTTAAATTTTTATATACAAACCTTATCGATAATTATGTTAAAGAGTATCTTACAGATGTTCATAAAGCTCTTATAGATGAATTGAAAAGAACCAATAGTCCAGTGGATATCTATTGTAAATTCAAAGAAGTAATTGTTGATAAGGAACAAATGCGAAAGGCATTAAAAGCATGGTATAAAGAAAAATGTACTGATGAATGGCACACTTCTGATTATGACTGTGAGTTGCATGAATTTCTTGGATTAACTGAAGAGGAATATGATATATGGTTTGAAAATGATTCCTTTTTGGATTTGATTATTGATGCAAGAGAGCTGAGAATACCAATTGTTGAATATTTACAGAAGATAAGTGAATATCAAATGGCAGCGAGGGCTTCCTCTCCAGAAGTGGCGCAGAAAATTAAGGAATGGTTAATTAAGTCAGGAAGGTTAAATAATGGTTGCTCCGATAGTAAGAGCCAAAAGAATAGCAAAAAATTTAATTAGAGTTAAGCAATTAGTTAATCCAATAAATATATTTGATGTAATTAGCGGTTATGCTACTTATGAATTTGACTATTTTATACCATTTGATTTTGATGGCTTATGCTTCTTTAATGACTCTAAACCACACATTGTTATAAATGGAAGCATACCCATATCAAGGCAAAAGTTTACACTAGCACATGAGTTGGGACATATTTTAATACCAGGGCATAAAAATATAATGGCGTGTTATATGGAAAATGCCAATACAACGGATGAATCTGATAATGAATTTGCGAACTATGAATATCGTCAAAAGGAAAGCGAAGCAAATGCATTTGCATGTGAATTATTAATGCCTTCAGATTGGATAAAAAATATTGTGGTAGATTTGGATTCATATGAAATGATTTTAAACGAAGTATTCAATAAAACGGAATTATCAATACAAGCTATAACAATACAAGTTATAAGATATATGAAACCTGGTATTGTTATATTTATTACACATCAAACTGTGGATAGCTCTATGGTTTTTTCCTCATCATATGTAGATATGGATGACATAGAGATAGGTGAATATCTAAAAAAGATAAGAAAATTATCCAAGAAACACGAAAATTTTCAATTTAATAATTATCAAGTAAATGTATTTGATTTATATGAAGATATTGAATTAAAAGAGGATATTCATATACCTGAAAAAAAATCTATGGACATATTAATGGAATATTTACAAAATGAATTTTTAGATGATAAATCTAAAGCTATATTTAGAAGCATAAATGGAATAGTGTCGAGTATAAATAGCAAACAAAAAATAAGCACAATGACTAAAGATGAGTATTTTTACACAGTAAAAAGCAGATTTCGAGGTCGTGAAGAGGTTATACGAAGGGTTTCTGATACTAAGGAGTTTCAGCAGTATATTGTGAAACGATATTATGAATTATGCGAAAAGGATAATGGCCAAAAGTGAACGATATAGTTACTATTTGGTTACTAAAAATACAGAATTTATGCAATAATATAATAAGCTATTCAAGGAATAATTTTAAAAACGTGTTAAAATGAATAATATAATTTATTACAGAAAATTACTAAAAGTATAAACTGTTTTTGGTAAGGTGGAGGTCGCGGGTTCGATTCCCGCTGGTAGCTTATCAGTAAAATCAAGACTCTCAGGTGTTTTTGGGGGTCTATTTTTTTGCTTCTTTCTATGACTTTTTCTATTACTTTACAAAATACCATTAGCGTACTCACTAAACGACTACTTCATCATTTCTGAATCAACGTGAGAATACCTATTCAGAGTAGTTCTAACTGACGAGTGCCGCATTGCTTCACTTACCTTTTTGGGATTCACTCCATTACGCATCATGTTAGTCCCAAAACTGTGTCTAGCAGAGTAAGGCGATATTTTATAGCAGTATTCCCACTGATGATTTTTAAGCTTTTTCAGCTCAACATCTTGGGTGTCTATCTCCCCGCGTAACATCTATTCTGTATTTGACCTTAATTTATTGATTTTAGGATTCCACCTGAACCACAAAAAAGTCATATGAGAAATAATTAAGAAGAAACAATTATTATCATCTACCTTGTCATGAATAAAATGTAAAATAAAAGCATTATTTGTATTGACATATACTGGATATTGCTATATTGTTAATGCAAACATGCGCATGTTTAAAAATATTATGGAGGCAAGAGAATAAAAAAAGAATTATAGCAGGTCTTATGTGTACATTATAACTAATAACTAGATTCTATGTCAATCACTTGAAGAACGCACTCAAAGCCTTGATAATTATGCGCTCTTTCGAAATTCAACTTTCACCCATTGGGTGAAAGAAAAATGCTCGAAAACATGTTGAATTATCAGCTTTTATGACTCGATATATGGTACAATAATAGTAAGAAAAACAGTGAAAAGGGGTCTCGATTATGATTAATAAAATTGATTTGAAAGCTAAAAATCTAACATCAAATGCAGGTCTTTTTCTGCTCCTTGAGAACTTAAAAATTAATGGGATTTGATTTTTGATCTAATTGAAAATGACCTTGTATTTGATAATGACTCAACAAATAAAATCAAGATGAATCATATAAAGACGATGCTCTGCAGTCACTTTATTGGTATTGATAAATTAGAACCTCTAAAGCTACTTCAAAATGATCCACTCGTTAATGAATTTGATATTTCCGTAAAAGAGCCTGAAACGGTTTTTAGGAAACTTTAACTTTAAGAAAACCCAAATGTTTAGAGACATTAATTTTGAAGTCTTTAAAAACTACTCACTAAAAGTGATTTGACATCCATCACGATTGATATCGATAGTAATGTCATTAACGTAGAAGGGCATCAAGAAGGTGCAACCAAAGGATACAACCCTAAGAAACTGGGAAACCGATGCTATAATATCCAATTTGCATTTTACGACGAATTAAAAGCATATGTCACCGGTTTTGTTAGAAGTGGCAATACTTACACCGCAAACGGTGCATCAGAAATGATCAAAGAAATCGTAGCCACCATTAAAACAGATACGCTAGATATCCTGTTTCGAATGGATAGTGGCTATTTTGACGATGAGGTAATAGTCAATCAAGAAAAAGCTTTAGAAGCTTATGAGAAAATAGTATCAAATTTCTATATAACAGAATCAGGAAATATTATTTATCCAAATGAATACGGCGGTGAATATATCGATAAAGAAATACTGGTAATACAATTAGTTGATGCGACAACAGAAATGAAAGAGAAATATCTTGATATGTGTGATTATTCAGAGAATGTAAGATTTGAAAATGTTGAATATTCATTAAATTATCTTAATAGTATCTATACATATGGAGATACTCTAAAAAATGAGTATAAAAAAATTGGATATGGAGTAGATAGAAAAAATAATATTTGTGTTATAGTTGTTACTGAAAAAGATAAAAATATGTTAAGTAAACATCTTAGTAATAAAAAAAGTAAACTGCCAATAAAAATTGAGGTATCTGATTTTGAATCTGTATCTGCTAATGTATATGGAGGAATGGCTTTAGACATTGACACATTAACATGTGCTGGAACTTATAATGGACAAGCAGCTATATTATTATGTGGTCATTCGGGTCGCGGTGTTGGCGATTCTGTATTTGATAGTTATAATAATAACATTGGGACTGTCAAAGTTACAAACTATGGCAGTACTATGATAGGTGATTATGCAATCGCAACTTTAAACAGCGGTTACTCACCAACAAATTATGTTAAAAAATCAAATACTGAATTTCTTCCTATTACCGGAGTTACTTCAACACCTGTGGGTACCATTGTATACCGTTATGGAAAGAACTCGGGCTATTCATCGGGAATAGTTCAAACAGTTAACTTTACTATATATTTAACTGGAATTTATTTTCGCGAGTTGGTTCAGTGCGAAATGGACAAATTTATAATTCCTGGAGATAGTGGTGGACCCGTTTATACACATTTTAGTAGCTATAATATTGCAGGAACAATAACTGGTGGTACTTTAGTAAACGGGTTAGCAGAGGAAAAGCTTTTGTATTTTTCACCAATTTCACATGCAATGAACAAAGGTTTTTTTCCTAAATTGGACTAAGAAAGGCCGTAACATAAGGCTTATGCGTTGCTCTATAGAACTTAAATAGTTAATAGTTAAAAAGATACTAAGTCATGATACTTGTGAATAAGATTGTTACAACATAGGCCTAATATGCAGTAATTGGGGTTACATGTGTATTTGTATTAGGATGCATGGTATATAGTAGGGACAGAAAGGAAAACATGGGATGATAAAGAATAGAATAAAATATTTGTGTATGCTGATTATTACTATACTGTTTATAGTGCTACTTTCTTTCAGAATATGGACTGTACAAGAGCATAATGAGAAGGTAAGTAACGGTTATATCAATGGAACTTACTTATATAAATTTATACCAAGTATTAATACAAATAATCCTTATATGCTTAAGCAAGATTTGCAGAAAGCTGATTTGGTTGAAAATTATATGCCTGACAGAGCTTACCTGGCATTATATATGCCAAGATGGATTGATAAAACTTTCACTTTAAAGAATACATTGATTTATTATACGAAACCCAGTATCTTTTCAAAAAAGGCTATGACTATTAAGAAGGGAAGCATATGCTATGACGACTATAAAATAATCATTCCTAACGAAACTAGCTTTGAAATAACCGGTATTCGTAGCTGGCCTACTTATCGTAAGGGATGGAGGATAGTAGTACCCTTTGCAACAGAGAGTACGATTGACCAGTATCGGAAAAATGAAGTTAAGACGCCATACTATGTAAGATCAGAGGATTTGTATCAGGCTTTTACTGATTACATAGGTGAGAATACAAGAAAAATCCACGAGAATTTTTATGAAAAGGATTTACTTCTATATCGGAGAGGGTATTTCGTTTCAAAAGACTTTTATCAGTCGGTATGGAATTATCCTAATGTTTTTATGATTACAGTAATTGTTGTTATGTCTTTAACATTGATAGCACAAATTATCAAAGGTCGTAGATGTAAAAAGAAGGTGGAAGCGGAGACGGAAATATAATTCTAAGTATCGGTTAAAGCTTTTCGGTAATATGTATATTAGTGGAGTATCTGTAACTAATATTTCTAATGATTTAGGAATATCTATTACTACAGTTTACTTATGGTTAAGGAATCAAGACAAAATAAAGTCAAAGTTAATTTTGACTAATGAAGTAGTTGATGTAAATTATTTTAAAAAAGAAATAAGTAAATTTGAAAAAGAGAAAAATGTTTTAATAGCAACAATCAAGATTGTTGCTATTAATTAGAGGAATGCAATAATATAGAATTTTTTAGAATTTGGAGTTTTAAAGGATAAACTTGTGGTAAATAAAATTAAATATAATTATAAAATTATTGACAGAAATAGCTCGGGAGCGCTGAGTTCTCAGAGACAAAGAATTGGTTCTCTTGGACAAAATAAAAATTTTGAAAAAGAGTATTATTTATACGTTCATAAAAGTATTTATGAAGAGGCATCCTATCTAATAACATCTAAAGACATTTAAGTAGATAGAATAAATGTATATTTATTAAATTTATGCAAATGATAGAATAAGAAATTGAAAATTCTTTGCTATTATAAAACCATTACAACTAGTAAATTTAGAGCGATAAAAAAGGGTATCAAAAATATTGATGCCCTTTTTTATGTATACGCCCAGGGATCTCGATATAGTAGTTAGTAAGTAAACGGTAGATAGCCGGTACCCCATCTAAGTTAGGCCGCTCATCTGAGCGGCACAATTTTTGCTTTATTTTCTGCATACATCCGGCAGATCGGGTGACCAAGGAAGCAACTTTTCGCAGAAACTTCGATCCTTGTCCTCCATATGCTCTGGAATCTCTGTCAGTAAATACTTAAAATACTCATAAGGCTTTAGATTGTTCGCCTTGGCGGTTTCTGCAATACTATAAATGATGGCACTCGACTTGGCGCCATGGATCGTATCAATGAACATCCAGTTCTTTTTGCCAATACAAAATCCTCGAATGGATTGTTCCGCTGCATTATTGTCCATCGGAACCTCTCCGTCACAAAGAAATGTTTTTAAATAGTTTTCCTGGTTGATGGAATAATTCATACCATTCCAGGTTTTACTTTTAGGAAGAACTTTATCAATATGCACTCTTACCCACGAAAAATAAGCATCGACCAGCGGTTTCACACACAGCTTACGATGTTCCAATCTCTCTTCAGGAGTGAATTCTTTTAGGCGATTTTCTTCCCGATAGATTGCTTGTATCTGTTTTAATGCGAGATAGGCGAGGCTCTTTTTCTGATCTTCCTTCGCAAGTGCCTTTACCGCTTCGTCATATCGCCTGCGACTATGCGCCCAGCATCCCGCTATGGTTAAGTCATCCCGCTCTTTCGCTAGGGAGTGATATACCTCATAGCCATCCGTAACACAAATGCCTTTGAAGTTCTTCAAGAACTCCCTTGGATGATTGGTATTCCGAGTCTTCTGATACTCGTACAGGACAATCGGGTGATGCGAACTCATTGCTCCCGATCGATATACCCATATATAACTTTTGGACCCAGCCGTTCGGCCATCTTTATTGACCAATACTGGTGTTTCGTCCGCTTGCAGCACATGGTAATCAAAGAGCTGCTCATGCAGATAATCATAAAGAATACCCAAGTAACGGTCCGCACATTGGATGGTCCAGTTCGCCATGTTTTGACGAGTAATTGGCAGGCCATAACGGTCAAATTCTTTTTCTTGTCGATAAAAAGGTACGGCATTGATATATTTGCTATTGATAATCGCCGCTTCCAAGCTTGGAGATACCAAACTATTACGAAGCAGATAGGTTGGATGTTTGGCTTTCACCATGTGATCCCCAGTTTTCCCAGCATAGACAGCTACGTGATGTTCTTCGATCTCTATCTTTGCAGGAGTGAACTGATATCTTTTATACACCTCATCCGGAAGTTGCTTCCATGACTTGTCGCCGAACTCCATTTGGAGTTGCTCCTCTGTCATTTTATGTTCAATGATTACCGTCGGTAGATATTTTAAATCTGCTTCCCGTTTCCCTTTTTGCTTTTTTTGTTTCGACGTCGATACTTCTTCCTCTTCATCGAGAGCGGCCACTGCTTCTGCTTCATTAAAAAAAGCAAACTCCTTATCGAGCTCCGCAAAAGTGATTTGATGTTCAACCTCTAACTTTTCGGAGGATCGACCAAATCGTTTTTGATTTAAAACGGCAACCTGTTCCAACAACAGTTGAAGCTTTTGATCAATCGACGCAAGCTGTTCTTGTTGCGAGAGAAACAACGAAATCAGGGTTTCCTTATCAAACTTATTCAGTTGTTCTTCTGTGAATTTCGTCGCCATAGTAGACTACCCTCATTTCCATTTATGGTTCTATTATAGCGGAAATACTGTGTTTTGGCGAATATAAAATGGGAGTGGATTTGTCAAAATGACTATGGTTTAAACGAAGGAGATTGTCACTAGAAAGACTGCGTTTTGAGGGTTTCCAAAAGAGATGTCAGAAAATCGCCGTCACATAGGAGCCCGTTCATGGCGCTACAAGCAAGTCCTAACGACATTCATAAGCACTTATTTCTGCCTTTCTTCGAGCAGAAAACAAAGCAAAAAATTCTCTGCTTTGCACAAAACCAACATAGGAATTCCGGTGTGACATGCTTAACTGTCTTCTTTGGAATCGTAGTGAGTCCTTCCATTAGCCATCGGAATTGCTGATGGGAAATCAAGCGAACTTCGGCTGAACTTCGAGGCCATTGGAACTGGCCACTTTCCAACCTTTATATAAGAGAAGGAACCCATCGTTTTCCCAAACCAACCCTTTGATGCGATCCGTTCTACGTCCGCAGAAGAGGTAAATTGTGTGGGGAACAAGTGGCATGCAACCGGTTTGACTTTCAATCACACCCGCCAAACGATCAATACTAGATCGAAGATCTGTATATCCAGTAACAATGAAAACGCTCTTAAAGCAGGTAGCATCATTGAGCATCAGCAATCACCTTAAGGACTGAGGACAAAAGATTTGATGATGTATGCTCGGTCACATGAATCGAAATACCATGAATCAGAAGATCAAGACCTTCGCCTGTTTGATCCTTGATTTCTGAAGTCAACAGTCCCAAAGGAAATGGTACGATTTCTTGTGAAACACTTTCAATACAAGCTTCGCGTACCTGACGAAGACGATAGTAATAGTTCGCCATTTTGATATTATTTTGAGCACACCAGTCATCGACTTTCATTCCAGCCGGACGATTCTGGCAATCTTGTATTTGCGCCGCCCATTGTTGTAAACGATACTGGGTTGCGACTAAACTTGTAGTAGATTTCATAGACTTGCCTCCTATAAGTGTAAAAAGTTGAAAACTAAACTTTTTGAACTTGGTTTAAAAGTTAAGTCTATTTTCTCAAATTTAGTGGGGAAGGTCTAGGTACGCACTATGGACCGTTTACGTCTTTTCTTAAGATAGACTATTAATTTTCATTTCAATAATTTTGTCTTAACTTTAAAATCATCGAATATAATTATATTAGTGGAGATGATCATTTTAATGAAAAAAGAAAACAAATTATTGGACATGGCATATGAAATTGGTTAATGAAATAAACAGGATTGTATGGAACAATAACAATTTTGTTTAATGGGGTTTATTTGGGGTTTATTCATATGAAAAGAGACTACATAATACTATAATTTAGTAAATGACAAACTCAAGAAATCCATTAAAATCAGCGGTTGTAGCAATTTGTAAAACGTTGAAAAACATCACTTTTCACCTTGGTAAGGTGGAGATCGCGGGTTCGATTCCCGCTAGTAGCTTTCTATTCAAGATAATCAGAAGTACAGGAAAATCAATAAAAGAAGTAAATATTACATCCTAGATATTAGGGTGTATTTTTTTGCTTATTTATAATTTTGTTACTGCTTCGTTGCGTGGCTGGATACAGTATTACCACTGCATCATTAACAAATATAATGGTGCAGTGGACGTATTATAACAGGTATTTAGAATATTCTACAAAAACAGCATCTTCGCCTACAACAGCTTTGCCTACAACAGCATTGACTACAACAGCATTGACTACAACATCTTCGTCTGCAAAAACAACACATACTGAACACCCCCTGTTTGCTTATTTAGGGAATAGGTTCCCATATTTTATTTTATGTGAAAAATAGAACAAAGTGTCAATTTATAACGAAATTTGTAAAGCAAACGAATCATATATTTTAATGCTCAATGATTTACAAAATAAAGATGCTTTCAAAAATCCATTTACATTTTCTTGTATATGAGATAAAATGACCACAAATAATAGCTATATTCAAATATTTAGATTCGTTATTTAATGAGAGGAGAAGAAATATGATCGTATTGGAGGGCAAAAGTGTATTTGGGGGAGTTTGTATTGGGAAAATACACTTTTATGAACGCGGAAAGAACGTGGTTACTAGAACGCACGTAGAGGATATAGAGCGAGAATTAGAGCGATTTGAGATAGCTAAAAAGAAGGCGATGGAGCAGCTTCAAGCCTTGTATCAGAGAGCTTTAGTGGAGGTGGGCGAAGCCAATGCTGCTATTTTTGAGATTCACCAGATGATGCTAGAAGATGAGGATTATTGTGATTCTATCATTCATATTATACGCTCGCAGCAGGTGAATGCAGAATTTGCAGTGGGGACAACTGCAGATAATTTTGCAGCTATCTTTGAGTCTATGGAGGATGCTTATATGCAAGGTCGTGCGGCAGATGTAAAGGATATCTCTGAACGGCTTATTGTTGTGCTTTCGAATAAAGAAAATAAAGCGATGCAAATGGTGGAACCTGTCATTGTAGCTGCAGAGGATCTGGCACCTAGCGAGACGGTACAGATGGATAAAGAGAAAGTTTTAGGATTTGCAACGATGTATGGCTCAGATAATTCACACACTGCAATTTTAGCACGAACGATGGGAATCCCAGCTGTAATTGGACTAGGCGTGGGGCTGAGTCCAAATAACGACGGAAAAATAGCAATTATTGATGGATTTACAGGAAAATTTTATATTGATCCAGATGAAGAAACCATAAGAAAAATGAAGAGGAAGCAAGATGAGAATGCAAAGCAAAAGGAGTTACTGCAACAACTAAAGGGAAAAGAAGATATAACCATAGATGGCCGTAAGATACAGTTATATGCCAATATAGGAGATGTATCCGATCTAGGTGCAGTGCTTCAAAACGATGCACAGGGAATAGGACTCTTTCGCAGTGAATTCATCTACCTAGAGAGTTCGGAGTATCCAACAGAAGATTACCAATTTTTAAAATATAAGAAAGTTCTAGAGAGCATGGCTGGAAAGAAAGTCATTATCCGAACCTTGGATATCGGTGCGGATAAGCAGGCTGATTATTTTAATCTGGATAAAGAAGAAAATCCAGCACTTGGCTATCGTGCTATCCGTATTTGCTTGACACGAGAAGAGGTATTTATAACTCAGCTGCGTGCACTTTTTCGTGCATCTATTTATGGAAAATTGGCGATTATGTTTCCAATGATTATCTCGATGTGGGAAGTAAAACGTATAAAAGAAATTGTTGAAATTGTGAAAGAAGAGCTCCGTAAGGAGGAACTACCATTTGATGAGAATATTGAATTGGGAATTATGATAGAGACACCAGCTGCAGTTATGATGAGTGCAGAATTAGCCAAAGAAGTTGATTTCTTCAGCGTGGGAACCAATGATTTAACCCAGTACACACTGGCCATTGATCGTCAAAATCCTAAGTTAAGTACTTTTTATGATGCACATCATCCTGCTCTTTTGAAAATGCTTCAAATGATAGTAGACAATGCACATGCCAATGGAATCTGGGCTGGTATTTGTGGAGAATTAGGGGCGGATATGGAGCTTACAGAGACATTTTTAAGAATGGGGTATGATGAATTGTCTGTGTCACCAGCCTTTATATTGCCAATTCGTAAGAAAATACGAGAGATAGATACAAAGAAACTGGTATGGAAAGAAGGCATGTAATGGCAGATACAGGAACAAAACAACGATTGATGGATTACTTGCAAGAGAAAACCAAGCAGGTTGACTGGGAACAATTATCTGATTTATCAGCTGCTGCCATTGCAGAAGAACTGAGCTTAAGTCGTACGCTAGTCAGTCAGTATCTGAATGAAGCACAGGCAGAAGGATGCGTTATAAAAGTAAATTCTAGACCGGTTTATTTTTTTTATACGGATGCTTTGGTAGATGCCACTAGAAGAGAAACTTTTGAGGGCATTTATGATTCAGTGGATTCTCTTCGTAAAGCGATTGAGGCAGAGGCAGGTAATTCTTCTGTATTTGATAAACTAATGGGAGCAACAGGAAGTTTAAGTTACAATGTCTTGCAATGCAAGGCAGCAATTTCATATCCAGGAAATGGTTTGCCTATTTTACTATTGGGTGCTACAGGGACAGGAAAGAGTTATCTGGCTCAACTTATGTATGAGTATGCAATAGAGAAACATATCATAGGACAAGACAAACAGTTTGTAAGTGTAAATTGTGCTGAATTTGCGAATAATCCTGAATTCTTTTTAACGAACTTATTTGGGTTTAAAAAGGGTGCTTATACAGGTGCCGATAAGGATCGTAAAGGGTTACTTGCGCAAGCTGATGGAGGTATGCTGTTTTTAGATGAGGTCCACTGCCTATCTTCGGAGTGCCAGGAAAAATTATTTCATTTCATGGATAAAGGTGTTTATCACATGGTAGGCGACAATGAAAAATGGTTCCAAGCCAGCGTACACATCGTTATGGCAACCACAGAAAACCCAGAATTGGTACTCTTAAGCACTTTGCTCCGACGCATTCCAATTATTACGAAAATAGCTTCGCTTGCGGAACGACCCATTCAGGAGAAGAAGGAATTACTGTTTTCTCTCATAAAATGTGAAGCGAAACGAGTGGAAAGAAAAATATATTTAAGTAATCTCGCATATCAAAATCTTTTAGAATATGAATTTGAAGGTAATGTGGGACAGCTTGTGAATTGTATTCGCGCATGTATTGCCAATGCATATTTGGATTCTAGTAGTGATAAGGGTAGTGACTTGAAGTTATTTATTCAACATTTACCAGACTATATTTTAAAGAATAATTCCATTCATTTAGTGGATTCAGATGAACAGAATATGTTAAGCCTAAGTGATATTTCAAGGGAAATGAAGTCAAAGAAAAAGCTATTTATCTTAAATCGAGATATCCTTCAACAATTTCATCGTATCATTGAGGAGGGCGGCAATACAGAAGACTTTATTGCTATTAGCCAGACGCGATTCGAACAGTATCTAGATGATTTGTGCCTAGATGCGGTGCTTAAAAATAATCCAAGAGAATCCCTGTATTCCGACCTTATAAAAAGGATATGCGCTGCGGTGGGAAAGAGATTAGGAATTGCTTTTTCTAATCAAGATATTCTTAATCTGTGTCGACTGATGTGCGACTACTTTTTAAACGGGACATCTTGTGAGAATTTATCTCGAAAGTATTATGAAACGATTTTGATAGCCCAAGAATTATTTAAAAAGAGCGATACGCTGCAAAATAGTCAAATCGCAACAGAACTAATAAAGGATATTGGAAATAGTCTTGGCAAGACACTAAGTCCTATCGGCATCTTGGATTTGTATATCTGTGTTGCATCCTTTACATCACCAATAGAACAGCGGCAGTCAATAGGAATTATATTGGCACACGGCTATTCTACGGCTAGCAGCATGGCTGCGACTGCAAATCATCTTTTGGGTGGTCATATTTTTGATGCAATAGATATGTCCTCGGATGTGAGAACTATGGTGATAGCGCACAAACTGTCTAATTATATGCGAACGCTGAGTGGGGTAAAAGACGTGATTCTATTAGTGGACATGGGATCACTAGAAGATATTTATAAGAATATCGAAAATATCAGTAATGTCAATTTAGGCGTTATTGGTGATGTTACTATGAAAATGACCTTGTCCGTTGGAACGGATATTCAGATGGGAATTCCCATTCAAACTATTTTAGAGAAACAAGAAAATCATCCAACAATACATGAATGTGTTTTCCTGGAAAATCGTAAAAAGCAAACGACCATTCTTTCTGTATGTGCAACTGGTATGGGGACAGCAGAGAAGATTTCGTATTTATTAGAGCAAAGTTTACCAAGTGGAATTGATCTGCAAGTGGTTCCCTACAACTATGGAAGCCTTGCAAGTGCAGGGATTCAATCCCCTGTTTTTGAAAAGTATAATGTAATATTTATTGTGGGGACGCATGATCCGAAGGTACCAGGATGTATGTTTATTTCCCTAGAAGATATTATTCAACAGCATAACTCAGGGGATATTAACCAGATGCTGGCGAAAATTTTATCGAAGGAGGAACTACGAAGCTTCAATGAAAATTTAATTAAGAATTTTTCATTAACTAATCTTGTGGGTCATCTTACAATCTTAAATCCAGAAAAAGTAATGGATTTTGCGGAGAATATTATCAAAGAATTACAAGTGAAGACGGGTGTTGCTTTTAAAAATAAAACCATTGTTGGCCTTTATATACATATCTGCTGTTTGGTAGAACGCTTAATAACAGACCGATATATGGTTACCTACGAACATCTAGAGAAATTTGTGAAGAAGAATGAAGATTTTATTAAAATAGTGCAAGACAGTTTTCGTGACGTAGAGAAATATTATGGAGTGAGTATTCCTGTAGCAGAGATTGGATATCTCTACGAATATATTTATAATTTATAGTGACGAAAAAGAAAAAAATAGTGACGAGACTCTCTGCTATGAGCAACTTTAGCAGAGAGTTTTTTTGTTGCCTAAAATTATTAAACTGTGTATTTACTAGCGGAAATAATAAAATTTATAAAAATAATAAAAAGTTGGCACAGGATTTGCGATATATATAAGTGAGGACATTTTTAGACAGTAATAAAGAGAGGAGGGAAAAGATGAGAAGAATGATGCTGGCTTCACATGGAAGTTTAGCGGAGGGTATGAAAAGTGCCGCAGTTATGATTCTAGGTGAAAGCTGCGAGATGCTTGCCTTTGGATTAGACACTTTTATAACTCCGGAGCGTATCTGTCAGGAGATAAAGAAGGTAATGGAACAATCTGTTGAGGATGAATACTTGATTTTATGCGATCTCAAAGGTGGAAGTGTACATAATTGTCTGATGGAGCTTTGCACCTTGCCAAATGTGTGTATTGTGACCGGCATGAATTTAAGCGTTGTTCTAGAATTGTCAGTTTCACCACCAACCGTTGACTTGAATGAGGAGATCAAAGAGATCTTAGAGATTTCCAGAGACAATATACAATGTTTCAACAAGAAAACAGTGGAGAATTTTAAAGAAGAGGAGGAAGACAGTCTATGGTAAAAATACTTCGTATTGACGAAAGACTCTTGCATGGACAGGTTGCGGTAACATGGGTAAGTGCAGTGAATGCATCATCAATACTCATAGCTAATGATGAAATCATGGAAAATGAAATGGGTAAGATGGCGCTTAAAATGGCAAAGCCCAATGGGGTTAATCTTGCCATTCGTTCCATCGACAATGGTGCCGAACTGTTAAATGATCCACGCACGAAAGATGTCTCGGTTTTTGTAATCGTAAAGACGATTGCAGACGCAGTACGATTGGCTCAAAAAACCGATTGTATCAAGCATGTTAATATTGGAGGCATCCGTAAGCGTGAAGGTGGAAAACTGATTGCAGCAGCGGTCTATGTAAATGATGAAGACATTGCAAATCTTAGGAAACTAAAAACACTTGTAGAAAAAGTGGAATTTAGAATGGTTCCATCAGATTCTGCGAAGAATCTCGATGATGTTTTAAACAATTACTAAATAAAATATGTTGGGTTATGGAATTGACTTTGTAAGTTACAGGGTACTTCAATTTACATTTAAAGAACAATATTTTTTGATATGCCGCTGTTAGCGGCGGAATGGAGGAAATTATGACAATTTTTCAAGCTTTAATTATTACAGCTGTTGTATGGATGATTACATGGGCAGATGCATGGTATGCGTATCCAATGATTAACACACCACTTGTTTTATGTCCAATCATTGGTTTGATTTTGGGGGATTTGCAGACAGGTATCGTAGCTGGTGCTACACTTCAGTTAATTTTTCTTGGTGTAATGTCTATTGGTGGAACACTTCCAGCAGATGCTTCACTCGGTTCCGTTATTGGTACTGCTTTCGCAATTACCATGGGACAAAGTATAGAAACAGCATTAACCTTTGCAGTACCAATTGCTGTCTTAGGTTCAATGTTTACATTAGTAAAATACATAATCAATGGTCTTTTCAATCCATATGTTGAGAAACTTTGTGAAAAAGGTGATGCGAAGGGACTAGAACGAATTCATCTGTTTATATCATTTGCACCGGATCTTCCCAAGATGATTGTACTATTTGTAGCACTGGCTTATGGAACAGGATTTGCGCAAGGTATTATTGATGCAGTTCCAGTAAATGTTCAAAGTGGTCTTGATTATGCGACGAATTTAATGCCTGCAGTTGGTATTGCTTTATTACTCAGAATGATGTGGTCAAAAAAGATGGCAGTATACTTCTTCTTAGGTGTTATACTGGTAAGTTTCTTCAAAATTCCACTGATTGCAGTTGCCTGTGTGGGCGTAATTATTGCAGTTATTATGATTATGAATGATAAAAAAGGAATGGTACAGGAAGTAGCTACAACAAAAGGAGCAGAGGAGGATATGTTCAATGACTAGTTCAACGACGAAAGAAAGAAGATTTCATGTTAATAAAGAAGATAGTAAAATGTTGAAAAAAGTATTCTGGCGGACCATGACACTGAGCTCTACGTACAATTATGAGAGAATGCAGGGCTTAGGCTATGTGTATTCTATGATACCTGTTATTGATCGTTATTATGATAAGAAAGAAGAAAAAATAGAGGCTTACAAACGTCATTTTGAATTGTTTAATACCACACCAACGATGGGTGGTTTTATCACAGGTTTATCTACTTCCATGGAAAAGGAAGCTTCGCTAGATCCAAAATTTGCAAAAGAATCCATTAACGCGGTTAAGGTTTCTCTAATGGGACCATTTGCTGGTATTGGCGACTCTATCTTCTGGGGTTCCCTTCGTATTATCTCTTTGGGCGTAGGTATTTCACTCGCGTCGCAAGGAAGTATTCTAGGATTATTACTTCATTTATTAATTTTCAACGTTCCTGCCTTCTTAGTTCGTTATTATGGAGTTTTTGCAGGTTATGGAATGGGATCTAGTTTTCTTAAAACAGCAAGTCAAAATGGTATGCTTGGTCAGATCACCAAAGGTGCTGCAATGGTAGGACTAATGACAGTCGGTGCAATGGCGTGTACGATGGTTTCGTTCTCGACGCCGCTGGTGCTGAATATTGAAGGTTCCGAATTGATTGTTCAGGATTTACTAAATTCAATTTTTCCTAATATTTTACCACTATTATTAACATTTACTTGTTTTAAACTTTTAAACAAAAATGTAAAAGCAATCTGGATTATGCTTGGATTAATGGTACTTGGCGTTATTGGAAAGGTTATTGGTATCTTCTAGAAGAAGCTTTGTAAATTGAAGGAGAAATATATGGTTTCGTTTTTGGACTGCATAGAAAGAGTACCCGTAATACTTGAAAGTATTCTCGCTAATCGAAAAGATACATTGAAACAATTATTAAAAACGATAGAAGAAGATAGAATCGATGAAATAATTTTCATCGGTTCTGGAACTTCTAATACGTCTGCAATAACGTCACGTCCTTTTGTCGAAAAAGTGAGTGGACTGCGTACTACGGTAGCATCCTCCAATGAGTTTATGTTTGACCGGTATGTCCGTAATCCCAATGCGCTGTATGTGTTTACTTCACAAACGGGTACATCAAGCTTTGTTCGCAAGGCACAGGATAGTCTTCGTGATCAAGGATATCTGACCGTAGGGATATCAGAGTCAGAGGATACTCCGATTGCGAAGGAAGCGTCTATATTTATCAATATGGGATGTGGTTACGAGGAGTATCCAATGCGTACGATTGGTTATTGTGCATCTGTCTATACACAGATGTTGATGGGACTTGAGATTGGTTTACTCTATGGAAATATAACGAAAAAGGAGTATGACCAATACATAGAACAAGCGCAAAAGCTACCAGAAAGCAATGATAAGATATGCAAAAATGCATTGAAGTGGCTAGACAGCAGTAGGCGTAAAATGTTACGTTCTCAGCTAATTGTATTCACAGGCGCAGGTTCCCTATATGGGTTAGCACTTGAAGGCGCTATGAAAGTATGGGAAACACCACAGATTGCCTCCGTTGGATATGAACTAGAAGAAGGAATGCATGGTCCAAATTATGGTTATAACAGCAATCATTGTTTGATTTTGCTTAATGATGGAACGGAAAGTAAGAAAGGTCTTGCGCTAGCAGGATATATGAAGGAAGTCATAGGAAACGGCTTTGTAGTAGGAAATGATGTTTTTGATAAAGATGACTTAAAATGCGACCTAAGGACAACAGATTTTACATGTCTGGAATTGGCACCTGCTGTTCAAATTATTGCCTACCGTCTGGCGTTTGATGGTGGTCGTGATTTATTTGCCCCACATGACAATAGCAAGATGGAAAATTATTTTAAAACGCATGCAGACAGTTAAAATATTCAATTAACAAAATGAATGCTCTCCATTGCTGTACCTATTATAGTGAATATGATGGATACAGTAATGCTTGGGCAATTAGGAGAATTACATGCAAAAAGTTGGAATAGGAACAGTGGGATTTGGATTTATTGCCGAGGTACATTTAGAGGCAATGTTAATAAACAGTATGATATTTATAGAACGGCCTATAGCCTATCCCAGAGCATTATGTACTTCAAATCAGAAGAAAAATCAAAAGTTACCATATGAAATAATAACCGACAGGATGGAAGATTTATTAGTGGATGATTTGGTTCAAGTAGTGGATATCTGTACACCAAATGATATGCACTATGCAGCTGCAAAAGCGGCGGTAGAAGCAGGAAAGGGTGTATATTTAGAAAAACCTCTTACAAATAATCTAAAAGATAGTCAAAAGTTATGTAAACTTGTAGAAATGACAAGCTGCGTGAATCAAGTAGCACTTATTATGAGATTTTTTCCAAGCGTCACTCGTGTAAAAGATATGTTGGAGGATGGCATTCTTGGAGATATTATACATTTTAAAATGAATTTTTACCACGGTTCGTATCTAGACCCTGATCGTTTCATGTCTTGGAGACAGCAATTTGCCCATACAGGGGGTGGCGCTTGTTTGGATTTGGGGATTCATCATATTGACATTATGCGATATCTACTTGGAGATGTTAAGCGTGTAATGGCTCGTATGATAACTATAAATAAAACAAGATATGTGGATGATACGAGAGAAAAGTCCATTCCAAATGATACGGACGAATATATGACAGCTACGATTGAACTTAAATCAGGTGCCATAGGATGTGTGGAGGCATCACGTATTAGTACGAGTTGTTCTAATAATGAATATTTTGAAATCTTTGGTACGAAAGGAAGCATTTATGTTGATCTTTCGGAAACACCCAATAAGATTTATTTATATGAAGCAATAAAAAAAGAATATCGCCGCGTAAACCAAGGCGTGGGTAAGTATGAACAAGATTTAGCACGCATCTACCCGTTTGGGAAAGTTCCTGTAGAAAAATTTGTAGGTGCTCATGGAGCTGCGATTCAAAATCTTGCACTATGGGCTAGTGGAGAAAGGCCTTTTATAGGAACGCCTAAGTTTCAAGATGCCTATGAAGCACAGAAAATCATTGCGGCATGTCAAATGTCTAGCCAGCAAATGAAATGGGTTGAACTTTCACAAATTTAATAATAATATAGAGGATAAAGGAGATTTGAGTATGGTTAACTTTGAGTATATAGTGAAAGATGAACAGGGGCTTCATGCACGTCCTACGGGACAACTGGTGAAAGAAGCACAGAAACTAACATCTAAAATTACAATTTTTAAAGGTGATAAAAGTGCAGATTTACGAAGATTGTTTGGCATCATGTCACTGGCAGTAAAGCAAAACGAGACAATTCGTATCGAAGTAGAGGGTGAAGAAGAAAAGGAAGATGCTCTTTATATTAAGAAATTTTTAAGCGATAATTTTTAGTACAAAAGAGGTTATCCGATTGCGGATAACCTCTTTTTTATTCAATTTTTCTTTCGAAACTACCTTTAATACCCAGTTCATCCCTATACTTAGCTATTGCACGTCTGGAAATGTGGATTTGCCTTGCTTCGAGCAGATTTGTTAATGCTTGATCACTATGGGGTTTTTTCTTGTTTTCTCTATCTACGATTTCCCGAATAAGATTTTTAATAGAATCGGATTCAGATATGGAAAAAAGAGTTTTTATCAAAAGAGTTTTTTGAGGGTACTGTATATATTTACCTTTTACGCATCTGCTGATTGTAGACACATGAACGCCCATGCTCTCTGCTATATCAGCCATAGTCATAGGATTAAGATTACCTGTTCCACAAAAATACGGTGATTGCCATTTTAATAATGCCTCTCCTAATTTAAACATCGTGGTTCTTCTTTGTTCTATACTTTTTAAAAGTAAGCTTGCTCTTTGTGCTTTGCTGTTAAAATATTCAAGAAGTTCTTTGCTCTTTGTGGTATCCATGAGATTAAGGTAATAATCACTTAATTTGTAATCACCTATCCATTGGTCATTTAATATAACCTCCCAATGTCCATGCGTTATCTGGAATATTAAATCAGGGACAATATAGGTAGTATTTTCAACAGAGAATCCAGATAACGGTTTTGGATTTAAGGTCTCAATGATAGAGATATACTTTCTTACTTGAAGTGTGGTTAGTTCCATACATCTAGAAATAGTACTGATTTTTCCACTTCCAACTTCTTCTAAGTATTGTAGTATTATTTCATTTAGTTTGTCATCGTTTATGCCTAGAACCTCTAATTGTCTTAATAGACAATGTGGTAAATCTGGGGCAAAGATTCCGTATGGTTCAAGCATTTGTAAGTCTTGAAGACATAACTTAACTAGGCTTTTATCAACACGATTCGTCTTTGCAACTTCATCAATGGGTATCGTAAAATAACCAGTATCATCTAAGCAATCAATAAGATATACCATTACTTTTTGCTCGGCGTCTGAATATCTTTTTAAATCTAACTGTCCTAAGACATAATCTCGGAGCAGGCCTTCTTCTTTTGCAACTGTTTCATTCTGGTACTCGTCATCATCATGATTATAGGTGTATTCATTATATTTTGGACTTAATGTATTCGTACTATGCCACTCCTTGAACGGGTTCACAGTATCAGATATTTCACTACTTGCTTGATGTTCTAGCATGGGATTTTCAAGATATTCATTTTGAAGAAATGCATCAAGTTCAACATTATCCATAGCCAATACTTCCAGGGCTTGTATTTGTGCTTGTGACATGGTTTGCTTTTGCTCAAGTAGTAGTTTAGAATTTATTTTCATGGATTTAGTCCTCTCTGGCTTAGACCGATGCTCTATATAACACTAACAATAAAATTAGATGGCAGGATAATTAACAAAATCTTTTCGAACCCAATATAGTATGTACTTGATATAATGGTTATGGTATATTATTCCCAGGGATATTTTACTACATCTCTTATATAAAGGCAATTCGAAACGTTGCAAAGAGAAAAGAAGTTGTTGAAGAACGATCAGATAAATCTGTTTTCTACTTGATGAGGAAAAAGTAATAGAAACTAGAATAATAGTGAATACGACATACAAAAAAAGGTGGTATAAAAATGCTTACACTATCGGATATTACCGCACTGCGGATGGAAAGACAATTTTTATCAAATCCCTCGAATAAAGATACCTACGATTCGTTATTTGCAAATATGTCGCCTGTACCGACCATTTATTGGTGCGAACCGGGTAGTCCGCCAACATTACCAATGCACACAGCATTTGACGATTATGCATACAATTCAACTAGGCGTGCAAGACGAGACATTTTAAAGGGACGGTTTGCGGGTGGCTCCATTGCCTATGTGACAAAAGAGGACTTAGAATTATATGCTTGTCTATATAAGAAAGAATTAACCAGTTTTTCATTCATTCAATCTGAGATAATGGACTTGCTTACTCATGAAGGCCCGATGAATATAGGACTTATGAAAGAAACGACAGGACTCCTTGTCAAAGAGATAACCCCTGCGTTGCATAAACTCCAGGAAGCATTCTTAGTATATGAAGATCAGCTCGATAACGAAGGTGACCGTGGCTGGTATTTGTTTGAGAGTGAATTTTCTGAAGTGGATTTAAATCGGTATACGAAAATAGAAGCGTTAGAGCTTGCTATTCCTCGTTTTGCACATTTATGCGTTTTCTTTGAAGAAGGCATGATAAAATCGTATTATAAGCTTCCTTTAAAGCTTGTTAATGAGGTGATTACAAATCTTATTAGTAACAACGTGCTTCAAGCCGTGACAGTAGAAGGAATTAGTGGATATGTACTATGTGAAGACTATGAAAGTTTGAATTATGGAGGAGCAACCTCAATGAAACCTTCTATATTATTATTGCAACGCAATGATTTTTTAGTAAAAGCATATGCGGATGAGTTGAAGCTTACATTTACTTCGCAGTGGGATACCTTATACTACCTATTAATAGACGGTACATTTCACGGAGCAGTCACAGGACGATTCAAGTTTGGCCCATATATCATAGAGGACATTGTTCTTGATCTACAAGAGAAGGATAAAAATATGCGTAAAGAGGAAATAATTAAGGCAGTATACGGTGTGTTTGACAGCCATGAGAGCCCAATAAAAAGATATAATAACAAGGCTATGCTATGCAATTCCTCTTCTGAACTTTAATTAAAATACATTCATGATCACCACAAGAAGTTCATTAATATATCCAATGTCTAAAACAACAGGAAAATCTCCTGATGGTTTAGATATTGGATATATTTTTTTGCTTTTTATTAATTAAAAAATATTATTTTAGATATTGACAAAGAATTCTTTCCATTGTATACTAAAACATATAATTCATATATAGATTATAGGAAATGAAATACGGAGGGAAAATAGATGAAAACACGAAGATTTATTGGTTGTTGTAATATGTGTGGCATGTGTTTTATGCCAATTGACAAATTCACAATGATAGGTGAATGTGGTGTTTTCATGATGCACAAGAAGAGGTGAGATTCTTCTTCCATCAAGATAATGAAAAGACAGAACAGGAAGCTATCAGGGCCATCCTGTTTTTTTTACTTATAAATGGGAGAAATGGAGGTACATTAATTTGAAAACTGAAAATCCAATCATTGAATTAATAGAGCTTGGCAAGGTATTTAAAAGTAAAAACAATGTAGTTACAGCACTGGAAAATATTAATCTTACGATTGAAGAGGGAGAGATCTTTGGAATTATTGGGCTAAGCGGCGCAGGAAAAAGTACTCTGGTGCGATGTATTAATTTTTTAGAGAAACCTACAACGGGTGTGGTGATTTTTGATGGATATGATCTAGGAACCTTAGGAAGTAAGCAATTATTAAAAGTGCGACAATCCATGGGAATGATTTTTCAGCAATTCAATCTGCTCATGCAGAGGACAGCATTACAAAATATTTGCTTTCCACTGGAGATAGCCGGTGTTCCAAGAATAAAGGCGAAGGCAAGAGCCCTAGAGCTTTTAGAAATCGTAGGGTTGTCCGATAAGGCAAAGGCGTATCCAGCACAGCTTTCCGGTGGACAGAAGCAAAGAGTTGCGATTGCTAGAGCACTTGCAACCAACCCCAAAGTACTGTTGTGTGATGAAGCGACGAGTGCACTAGATCCAACAACAACGCGTTCCATACTAACGCTGCTAAAAGAAATTAATCAAAGGCTAGGTATTACAATTATTATAATTACGCATGAAATGACTGTGATTGAAGAAATCTGCAACCGCGTCGCAATCATTGATCAAAGCCAAATTGCAGAGGTTGGAGGAGTAGAAGAGGTATTTGTTCGACCAAAATCAAGGATAGCCAGACAGCTTGTGTTTTCTGGTGCTTCCCATATCAACTATTTTGAGGGAGATCGTAAATGTCGTATTATTTTTGATGGAAGAACCTCCTATGAACCGATTATTTCCAATATGATTTTAGAATGTAAGACACCAATCAACATCTTATTTGCAGATACTAAGGATATTGATGGAAAGGCATATGGTCAAATGATCATACAATTGCCAAAGGATGAAACAAGCGCAAAACGCTTGCTCACATATTTAAGCACAAATCAAATTAAGTATGAGGAGGTGAAAGAAGATGTGGAATGAAGCCGTGGTTAATATGATAGGGAAAGGAATTTTAGAAACTTTATATATGACATTGTTCTCTTCCCTGATTGCATATGCAATTGGTTTACCACTAGGAATATTATTAGTGGTCACAGATAAAGACGGAATTGCACCATTTTTCCTTGTAAATAAGATATTAGGAATAGTTGTAAACTTGGTTCGTTCGGTACCTTTTATTATTCTTCTGATTACTGTCATACCACTCACAAGGGCAATCATTGGAACAACAATTGGATCAACAGCTACTGTTATTCCACTTATTGTTGCATCAGCACCCTACATTGCAAGACTGGTAGAATCGTCTATGAAGGAAGTTGATCACGGAGTTATTGAGGCGGCCAGCTCTATGGGAGCGTCTCCATTCCAGATCATTTACAAGGTATTATTGCCGGAAGCAAAACCATCCTTAATTATTGGGAGTGCTATTGCGGTGACAACAATCTTAAGCTATTCCGCCATGTCCGGTTTTGTAGGTGGTGGTGGATTAGGTGATATTGCTATTCGATATGGCTATTATCGATATCAAACAGATATTATGTTGGTAACCGTAGCAATCTTAGTAATCATCGTTCAAGTGATACAAGAGCTTGGAGCTAGATGGATGAAACTTGCAGACAAGAGAGTATAATCTGCAGGCGAATAAGCCGGTTAGGAAAAAAAGCATGCAAATTGAAAAGATCTGCCAAAAATAAGGAGGAAGAAGTTATGAAGAAAATCGGAGCTATTTTATTATTATTTGTGTTAAGTGTGGTAATACTTGTAGGATGTGGAACAAAGGATAAGGAAGTAGGAAGCGTAGCACCAACGGTAGTGCCAACTGAAGGGGTAACCGAACCAGTAACCGAATCTCCAACCGTAGCACCAACGGAAGTACCAACTGAACTAATAAAGATTGTAGTAGGAGCGAGTGTAACTCCACATGCTGCCATTTTGGCACAAGCAAAACCAATCTTAGAAGCTGCAGGCTACGAGTTGGAAATTGTTGAATATTCAGATTATGTGCAACCAAATGTGGCATTAAATGATGGAAACCTTGATGCGAATTATTTCCAACATCAGCCATATCTAGATCAATATAATCAGGAAAATGGGACAGAACTAGTCTCGGCAGCTATCATTCACTATGAGCCATTTGGTATCTATCCAGGAAAAGTGAAATCAATTGATGCCTTAGAGGACGGAGCACAGATTGCAGTACCAAATGATGCAACAAACGAAGCAAGAGCACTTCTTCTACTCGAGGCGCAAGGCTTAATTACCTTACCGGAGGGCGTAGGACTAAATGCAACGGTGAATGATATAGTAGAAAATCCAAAGAAATTAAAAATAGTAGAAATCGAAGCAGCTCAATTGGCTCGTTCCCTACCAGATGTAGCACTTGCAGTAATTAATGGAAACTATGCAATTGAAGCCGGTTTAAAGGTGGGTGTTGATGCAATTGCGGTAGAGGATAAGGCTTCAGTTGCTGCAGAAACCTATGGCAATATCATTGCTGTTAAGGCCGGAAATGAGAATAGCGAAGCCATCAAAGCATTGGTAAAAGCGTTGCAAAATGAGGAAATTAAGCAGTTTATTATCGATACGTATGAAGGTGCAGTTGTACCGAAGTTCTAAGAATAAGATTGTTTTTTAAGGTCAATTCAAACAAAAGGAGGAAACTTTAACAAGCTAGGAAATTGATTAATTCTTAGCTTGTTAAAGTTTCCTCCTTTTGATGTTAAGGATATAGTAAAACCTCGCCTTACTGGCAGTAATTTACTACTTTGGATTTTGCAAAAGGTTGCAGAAGATACTAAAAAATGTTATTATATTGATAGATAAGATATATACAAAGTCATAATATAAGTGGGGTTTATTATGGTGCGAAAAGTATTGAAGTATAAGCGTATTTATATATTATTACTCATTCCAATTTCTCTGCTTCTTGTTTTTCTAGCAAAACAGAGCAGCTTTTTCGCGGAACACATTTTTGCATTGGGTATCTATAAAATACTCTCACAGGTGATATCAACCATTACAGGGGTTTTACCTTTTTCCCTGGCGGAGGTGCTGGTTCTCTTGCTACCAGCAATTGTTATCTACATAATAATTAGGTTTATCTTTAAGATTGGGAAGGATAAACAACACAGGAGATCAATGCTATTAAAAGGAATACTTAATTTACTTTGTGCTGGGAGCATAGTATTATTTTTCTATATCATCTTATGCGGTGTGAATTATTATCGATATCCATTTAGTTACTATGCGAAGTTGGAAGTTCGTGAATCCACAGTCGAAGAATTATACTCGCTTTGTGAGAGCCTGGCTTTGCAGGCAAGTGAACTACGCGAAAAGGTACCATTAACGGATCAAGATGGAGTGTTTCAACTTTCTTCAAATAGTATGTATCAAGTGGCAGATATGGCAGATAAAGCATATCAATCGCTTTCAAAAAAATTTGGTGTACTAGGTGGCGTTTATGCTTCCCCAAAAACAGTTATGTTATCGAGGGTGATGTCCCGCACTGAAATAACGGGAATCTTTTTTCCGTTTACCATGGAGGCAAATGTGAATACTGATATTTCAAATTATTCCATTCCCTCAGTAATGTGCCATGAGCTTGCTCATCTTAGGGGCTTTATGAGAGAAGATGAGGCTAATTTCATTGCCTATTTGGCTTGCATGGAATCAGACAATATTGAGTTTAAATATAGTGGAATAATGTCGGCACTGATTGTTTCGGGTAATGCATTATATGACCAGGATACGGAGCTTTATTTTCAAATTAGGGAACACTACTCTGAGGATGTCGTAAGGGATATAAGGGCAAATTCAGCTTATTGGCAACAGTTTGAAAATACTGTAATAAGTGCAGTATCTGATAAAATTAATGATACCTATCTTAAAGCAAATAGTCAGATCGACGGAGTAAAAAGTTATGGGCGTATGGTTGACCTATTGCTTGCGCAGTATCGTGAAGATAATAAAACATCTGAATAGATAATAGGAAGAAAGCGGTTGCAAGTTTATAACATTGCAATCGCCTTTTTTAGTTTTGATTAACATTGTTTGTAACAATTAAATACATCCATATTATATACAAATAGTACAATGATTCGTGACATATATAAATAAATTTAGTAAAAATGTAATAAAAAAAGTCCAAAATGATGCAAAATGAGGATAAATCACTCAATACAGGCAAAATGAGGGGTTGATTTTTTGAGAATTTATGATATACTTATTAAGTAATTGTTAACAAATTATTACCTGATAGGCCTATAATGTTAGATATTTAAGGAGAAATTAAATGAAAACAAGAAAAGCTCTAATCAATTTTTTTGTAGCAGTTATACTAATCGCAACGATTGGTAGCACAGCATATGCATCAGAGATAAATATGGATGCTTCAGTCTTATTAGATGAGACAAATACGAATGAAAATACAGATGATATAAATTTATTGAATGAGGAACAAGCAACTAGCGCAGATGAGCTTTTGGATGAACAAGGACAGGTAACTGATTCAGAAGTGTATTTTGATGAACAGGGAGAACCTTATTATCTGGAACCAACGAACGAAGATGTTACCGAAGAACAACAAGATAAGACTACAGTTATTGAGGATAAACAAGACGTTAAAGAGGAAGTTAAGGATGTAGTAAAAAAAGAAGCTAAAAAAGAAGTTAAAAAAGCAGTTAAAAAAGTAAAAGAAGTCGTTGTCGAAGAGCCTTCCTATTCAGAAGCAGATTTAAGACTTCTATCCTGCTTAATTTATTCGGAAGCTGGAAACCAGTCATATAACGGAATGCTTGCTGTTGCAAATGTTGTATTGAATAGAGCCAAGAGTGATGTTTATTGGCATGTAAATACAATTAAAGAAGTAATTTATGATAGAAAGTGGAATTCGGTTCAGTTTTCTGTTACCATTAAGTGTAAGAGTACAGGAATTAGTCCACTTGATAAAGCACTCAAGAGTTATGATACAGGTAAGTATTCCGGAGGGAACCCTGGAGCAGAGATAACAGCAATGAATAAATGCATTAAAGCAGCCAAAGCAGCTCTTGAAGGTGAAAATAACATAGAAAATTACTTGTGTTTTACCGCTCTTGGTTATAATACAAATAGCATCAAAAACAATTATTCATCTTATAAAATCATAGGAAATCATATTTTCTACCGAACAAAGTAAATTATGATAAACAATAGAAAGTACGCTTAGCGAACTTTCTATTTTGATAAATAAGAGTATGTTGCAAACTCATAGTCTACATTACTTGAGGGAGGGTATGCTCTGTATTTCGTAGATAATTTGTGTGAGGTATGTGTGATTGATCGCACAACCAATTACGAATTTCGAAAAATGCAGAGCATGCCCTCCTTTTCTTATAATCTTTAGGTTTTGTGACGACCCTTATTTTTTTTATTTCACACTTTTAACTTAAAACATTTTGTGGTATTATATTACATGTGTAATTATAAGCAGAGGTCAATAGGAGGAATATTTTATGGAGAATAAAGATGGATTAGAAGAAAATGTTTTGGGACAATCCGTAAAGGAAGTTGTTTCAAAAAATTTCATAGAGCAAATTATAGATAAAGACATTGAAGAAGGTCATTGTAAAAAAATTATAACGAGATTTCCACCGGAACCAAACGGATATCTCCATATTGGACATGCAAAATCAATTCTATTAAATTATGGATTGGCAAAAAAATACGGTGGTGCATTTAATCTTCGATTTGATGATACCAACCCAACCAAGGAAAAGACAGAATTTGTGGACTCAATTATTAAAGATGTAAAATGGATTGGCGGAGATTTTGAAGAACGTTTATTCTTTGCATCTGATTATTTTGACCAAATGTATGAGGCTGCGGTTAAGCTGATTAAAAAGGGTATGGCTTATGTCTGTGATTTAACGGCAGATGAAATCAGAGAATATCGTGGGACATTAACAGAACCGGGAAAGAACAGCCCTTATCGTGATAGAAGCATCGAAGAGAATTTACAAATGCTTGAAGATATGAAGAGCGGGAAATGTGAGGATGGATCCAAAGTACTTCGAGCTAAAATTGACATGTCGTCACCAAATATCAATTTGCGTGATCCTATTCTTTACCGTGTGGCCAGAATGACACATCACAACACGGGAGATAAATGGTGTATCTATCCAATGTATGACTTTGCACACCCGATAGAGGATGCAATAGAAGGAATAACTCATTCCATCTGTACCTTGGAGTTCGAGGATCATCGTCCACTTTATGATTGGGTAGTGAGGGAATTAGAATATGTGAATCCTCCGAAGCAGATTGAATTTGCCAAGCTATATTTAACCAATGTTATTACTGGAAAAAGATATATTAAAAGACTTGTAGAAGAGGGAATTGTAGATGGATGGGATGATCCAAGACTAGTTTCCATCTGTGCACTTAGAAGAAGAGGTTTTACATCTGAGTCGATCCGCATGTTTATGGAATTGTGTGGTGTATCAAAGAGTAACAGCTCTGTCGATTACGCAATGCTTGAGTATTGTATTCGAGAGGACTTAAAGTTAAAAAGACCGAGAGTCATGGCAGTACTTGATCCAATTAAATTAGTAATTACGAATTATCCTGAAGGACAAATTGAATATCTAGAAGCACCAAACAACCAAGAAAATGAGGAAATGGGTAGTAGAACAATACCTTTTGGTAAAGTGATTTATATTGATAGAGATGACTTTATGATTGAACCAGCGAAAAAATATTTTCGATTATTTCCAGGTAATGAAGTGCGTCTAATGAATGCATATTTTGTTACTTGTGTGAACCATATTACCGATGAGACAGGAAAGGTAACAGAGATACATTGCACGTATGATCCTGAGACTAAGAGCGGATCTGGTTTTAGTGCCAGAAAGGTAAAAGGAACGATTCATTGGGTGGCAGCGGATACGGCATTAAAAGCTGAGATACGACTTTACGAAAATATTGTAGATGAAGAAAAAGGTGTATACAATGAAGATGGAAGTCTTAATTTAAATCCAAACTCAATTACTATTTTGAAGGAATGTTTTATTGAACCAAGCGTAGCTGGTGCTGAAGCATTAGCAAGTTTCCAGTTTTTACGCCAAGGATATTTCTGTGTAGATACAAAGGATTCAACGCCAGAACATCCTGTATTTAATAGAATTGTTTCTTTAAAGAGTTCGTATAAGCCAGTATAAGGTGAATGTATTATAAAGACATGGGTAGAAGGAGGATTAAATGAATGGCTAATTTATTTTCGGGATTAGAAGCCTTTGGGCTAGGCAAACTGTCTAAGATGGAAGTGTACGATGAAAAGGGTAAGAACGAAGAGAAAGAAATCGTTAAGGAAGAGAAAGCGATCAGTCCAGAAGGCGATGCCATCTTTGACAAAAGCTATACTTGTCCGGTTTGTGATAAAGAGTTTAAATCTAAGATGATAAAATCCGGTAAAGTAAAGCTACTTACATTAGATACCGACTTAAGACCAAGGTATCAGTATGTAGATTCATTAAAGTATGATGCTGTTGCATGCCCGCATTGTGGTTACGCAGCACTGAATCGTTTTTTTAGCTATGTATCCTCAACACAGGCTAAGCTAATAAAAGAAAATATTTCTTCTTCCTTTAAAGGATTAAATGAGACCTGCGAAATTTTAAGCTATGATGAAGCGATAGCAAGGCATAAACTTGCACTAGTGAACGCTATTGTCAAAAGAGCTAAGGTCAGTGAGCGTGCATATACTTGTTTGAAGATTGCATGGTTACTTCGCGGCAAAGCGGAAGCTCTAATAGAAGATACGCCAGACTATGAGGATGTAATCAATAACTTACAAAGTGAAGAATTGGAATTTATATTAAATGCATACGAAGGATTTGTTGAAGCTTTTAGCAAAGAAATTTTTCCTATGTGTGGTATGGATGAAAACACATCAACATATCTTGTGGCTGATTTAGCAAGAAGAGTAAGTAGATTTGACGAAGCCGGCAGATGGGTTTCTAAGGTATTGATATCAAGAGATGCAAATGAACGAATTAAATCAAAAGCCAGGGAAATCAAAGAATTTATCAAACAAAGAGAAAGTAATTACAGCGGAAAGTAGGAAAAGACTTTGGGTGAAAAGTTATATACAATTCCTGTAAATGATGCCTTTGAAATAGATTGTGAGTGCCCAATCTGTATCATGAGAAAAACACTTGAGACGAATGCGCTTGAGTTTATTATGGGTCCTAGTTACATGGAGGATGATATTCGTGTAGTGACGAATAAAGTGGGATTTTGTGAGAAACACTTAAAACAACTTTATAAACATCAGAACCGGTTAGGACTAGCGCTAATTTTAAAGACACATTTAGATAAAACAATCAAGGATATGGAAAAGTTTACAGAAAAAAATGCTAAGATATCAGTACCCTCCTTATTTAAGAAAAAGGGAGAAAAATCTGAAATGAAATCTTATGTGGAACAATTGGATGGTTCTTGCTATATCTGTGACAAAATCGAGAGAACGTTCGATCGGTATATAGCAACCATATTTTACTTATATCATAATGATCAGAACTTTCGAAATAAATTTAATGAATGTAAGGGATTTTGTACAAGGCACTTTGATGTATTACATTCTACAGCGTCAAAGCATCTTAGTGGCGACGAATTAGATAACTTTATTAAAGAATTAAATCTGTTATATATTGAAAATATGAAGCGGGTACGAGATGAATTAGAATGGTTTACTAATAAATTTGATTATCGCTTTGCTGACGAACCCTGGAAGAATTCAAAGGATGCGTTACCTAGAACCATGATGAAAACAAATAGTATCACGGAAATATAAAAATATGAAAATATGGTATATAATACCTTACGTGGAATATACTATGAATAGTTTGGATATAGTAAAAGTTATTGCTTGATTGGTAATAACTTTTTTGCTTGGTGGTCAAAATAAGAAAAAAAGAGAATAAATGAGAATGGATGAGTAAAAATGAAGTAGATATAGATAAACACCTAATTTTCACTATATTCACAGAGAATTGAATTTGCAAATTAAAAGTAAATTAACTAATATGTATTTTATTGGTTAGCACTCAAATAAGAGGAGTGCTAATAATACTCAAATAAGATGACTTAAAACCCAACAATATTAAAGGAGGAATATGATATGAAACTTGTACCATTAGGAGATAAGGTAGTATTAAGGCAATTAGTTGCTGAAGAAACAACAAAATCAGGAATCGTATTACCAGGTCAGGCAAAAGAAAAGCCTCAACAGGCGGAAGTAATTGCAGTCGGCCCAGGCGGAATGATTGATGGCAAAGAAGTTGTTATGCAGGTAAAAGTAGGAGACAGAGTAATTTATTCAAAATATGCAGGAACAGAAGTGAAACTTGAGGATGAGGAATTCATCGTTGTAAAGCAGAATGATATTGTTGCTGTAGTAGAATAAAGAGATTACAGTAAGTTATATGTTATATGACTAATTAAGGAGGAAAAAGGACATGGCAAAAGAAATTAAATATGGCGCAGATGCAAGAGCAGCGCTTGAGGCTGGAGTTAATAAATTAGCAAATACAGTAAGAGTAACATTAGGGCCAAAAGGAAGGAATGTCGTACTTGATAAATCTTATGGTGCGCCACTCATTACCAACGATGGAGTTACGATTGCAAAAGAAATAGAACTTGATGATCCATTTGAAAATATGGGAGCACAGTTGGTGAAAGAAGTTGCAACAAAGACAAATGATGTAGCTGGCGATGGAACAACAACAGCGACTGTTTTAGCTCAAGCAATGATCAGCGAAGGAATGAAAAATTTAGCTGCTGGTGCTAACCCTATTATCTTAAGAAAAGGTATGAAGAAGGCATCTGATTTAGCAGTAGAAGCAATTGTTAAAATGAGCTCAAAATTATCGGGCAAGGAGCAAATTGCAAGAGTAGCAGCAATTTCTGCTGGTGATGATGTAGTTGGTCAGCTAGTAGCAGATGCTATGGAAAAAGTTTCAAACGATGGCGTTATTACCATTGAAGAGTCAAAGACAATGATGACAGAGCTTGACTTAGTCGAAGGTATGCAATTTGATCGTGGATATGTATCCGCATATATGGCTACCGATATGGATAAGATGGAAGCAACTTTAGACAATCCATATATCTTAATTACCGACAAGAAAATCTCTAACATCCAAGAAATCCTGCCTGTACTTGAGCAAATTGTTCAAACAGGTGCGAAATTACTTATTATTGCGGAAGATGTAGAAGGCGAAGCGCTTACTACTTTAGTAATTAATAAATTAAGAGGAACCTTTACCGTTGTGGCTGTAAAAGCTCCCGGTTATGGTGACAGAAGAAAGGCTATGCTTCAGGATATAGCTATTCTAACCGGTGGTACTGTAATCTCTGACGAACTTGGTCTTGATTTAAAAGAGACTACACTGGAACAACTTGGCCGTGCAAAATCGGTTAAAGTACAGAAGGAAAACACTATTATTGTAGATGGTGATGGCAACAAGGAAGAAATTAGTGCAAGAATTAATCAGATTAAGGCTCAGATTGATGAGACTACATCCGATTTTGACAAAGAAAAATTACAGGAAAGACTTGCAAAGCTTGCAGGTGGTGTTGCTGTTATTAGAGTAGGCGCTGCAACTGAAACAGAAATGAAAGAAAACAAGCTTCGTATGGAGGATGCACTCGCAGCTACAAGAGCAGCAGTTGAAGAAGGAATTATCGCTGGTGGCGGTTCTGCATACATTCATGCATCGAAGGAAGTTGCTAAATTAGTAGCTGAATTAGAAGGTGATGAGAAGACTGGTGCAAACATTATCTTAAAGGCACTTGATGCTCCACTTTTCTGTATCGTAACAAACGCTGGCTTAGAAGGCTCCGTAATTACGAATAAGGTAAAGGAAAGAGAGCCTGGTATTGGTTTTGATGCTCTAACAGAGCAATATGTAGATATGGTAGCAGCAGGTATCTTAGACCCTACTAAGGTTGCTAGGAGTGCACTTCAAAATGCAACCAGTGTTGCATCTTCCTTATTAACAACAGAAGCTGTTGTTGCTAACATTAAGTCAAATGAACCTGCAATGCAAGGCGGAGCAGGCGGAATGGGTATGATGTAATCTACGTTTGATGTTGAAAAAACGGATATACGAAGGGCTGTTGCAAAACGATGAGTTTTGCAGCAGCCCTTGTTTTACGTTCATACAAACCAAACTGATGAGCATGGCTAACAGAGCCTAAATTAATCACTTTCTAAGTTTTTATAATATTCTTCAATTCCGTCACAGATTCCAATAACAATTTTATTTTGGTAATCGTCTGTTTGCATCAACTCGTCTTCCTTTGGATTGGACATGTAGCCCATCTCAACGATAGTTACGGGGATAGTGCACCAGTTAATTCCACTCATGTCATCGCGGGCAATGGCTCCCCTATTTTTAGCACCGGTATCTTCACAAATTCCGTCGATTACTGCCTTAGATAAAGCGATGCTAGAATCGCTTAAATAATCTACATAGAGATTGTCACGCGAAGGATACAAGGTACTGGCTCCATTCACATCTTGATTATCAGAACCATCTGCGTGGATTCGTAAGAAGATGTCAGCTCCACTTTGGTTTGCCATATCAGCACGTTCCTTATTGCTGATATCCACATCATTTGTTTCTCGAATCATATATACTTCATAACCTCTATCCAATAATTCTTGCTTTAATTTTAGTGAGATCGCTAGATTTAATTTATATTCTGCTACACCAGTTGCTACACCCGATGTTCCGGAGCTTACCTTCGCTTTGGTCGTAGTGGCGCCCGGTCCTATAGGCTCTTTATCTGAATTACCTTTCGATTGATGACCTGCATCAATTGCAATTATCTTCTTTGAAGTGGATTGAGAATCAGTGTCACTTTCTTCCTGGATGTCTTCTTTGGGCTTATCGGAAGGAGTCGTATCAAGATTAATTTCATCGTTTTGATTTAGACTATTTTCAGTAATATCATCTGAGCCATCATAAGTGTCTCCTTCTGCTATATCATCAGAGCCATCATAAGTACTGTCGCCTTCAGATGTATTATCAGAGCCATCATAAGTGTCTCCTTCTGCTATATCATCAGAGCCATCATAAGTGTCTCCTTCTGCTATATCATCAGAGTCATCATAAGTGTCTCCTTCTGCTATATCATCAGGGTCATCATAAGTACTATCACCTTCAGCTGTATCATCTGAGCCATCATAAGTACCGTTCCCTTCAGCTAGATCACCTTGGGCTCCATCATCTTGAACAGAAACATCATTTTCTTCCAAGGTTATAGACTTCACAGCGTCTTTCTCCTGCTTTTTGGAACAGGCTGAAAAAAGCAATATTGTGAATAAGAAGATACATAACAGTAATTTATGTTTTGTAACTATGTACTTCATGTGAGCTCTCCAATCCTATGTGTTTTCTTTTATTATAGAAAATGATAGAGTCAAAAGCAAGTCATTATCTTGTATTGTTATAATAAACTATTGACATAATTACAGGTATTGCTTATGATAAAGCGGTAATTAATATTTAAGCTAGGGGAGCCACGGCTGAGAAGTGCACGAATTTCGTACACTGACCCTCACTACTTGATCCGGATAGTACCGGCGGAAGGAAGCAATTCAAGTGGTCCCTCCTATGCATATTAAAGGAGGATTTTTTTATGTTTAAACAGATTTTTGATTTTTTAATTTCAACAGATGTTAGTTCAGATGGAACAAGTTACTACCCGACTGTAGCAGGAAATATTGCACTTCTAGTCGTCGTTTTTCTACTATTTCTGGCAATGGCTGTATTCAGTGGTAGTAAGAAAAAAATGCAAACAAAGCAAATGGTGTTTTCTGCAATGGCGATGACTCTTGCAGTGGTTACTTCTTTTATTAAGTTTGCGAAACTGCCTTATGGTGGTTCAATTACATTATTTAGTATGTTTTTTATCTGCTTGATTGGTTATCTATATGGTGCCAGAGTGGGTATATTAACCGGTATCGCATATGGACTCTTGAGTCTTATTTTAGACCCGATGATAATGCACCCAATACAATTGTTGCTTGACTATCCAATTGCATTTGGATGTTTGGGGCTTGCAGGAGTATTTTCTAACTCCAAATATGGAATTATCGAAGGATATATTCTTGGTGTCTTTGGTAGATATGTATGTCATTTGATTTCAGGGATTGTTTTCTTTGCTAACTATACTCCAGAAGGCATGAACACTGTTATTTATTCTCTTGGATACAATGCAACCTATATTGTGCCAGAAGCAATAGCTACCATTTTGATACTTTCTATTCCTACAGTACGTAATGCATTACACGAGGTCAAAAAGATGGCGATAGAGAACTAAGAAAAGAATTCTTTTACTGATAAAATAACGTGGACATACAATTTCTTCACGTTTGCTTGCATATGATAGGTAATAAGAAAACATAAGAAGGATTTTTATTGAAAAGTATAATTAGAATCGTATTCATTATTATCTTTAGTATTTTTATAATAAACATATTGAGTAAAGGAAAAAGTGAGGCAGGACAGGTGAAAGTACAGTCAACACCTGCTTGGCAGGAATATGAAAGTATTCAGCTCATGGCTGCTTTAGAGAATAATATGTCGAAAGAAATGAATGACGATACCAGTACTACCAGTACAGATGATTTGCCAGATTATGCGAAACTATTTCCTCAATTATATACGGTAAATAATATACCACAACAGATGGAGGGGGATAGGAAAATTGCTTATTTGACCTTTGATGATGGACCAAGTGAAAACACCGATGAGGTGTTGGAGGTTCTTAAGGAAAAGGGAGTGAAGGCAACCTTCTTCATCGTGGGGAGCTCTATCACAGAAAGTGGCGAAGTGTATCTAAAGGAAATGGTAGAACAAGGCCATACCATTGGGATACATACTTATTCTCATTTATGTAATGAGATTTATTGCTCGATTGAAAGATTCCTAAATGACTTTGATACGGTATACCAACAGATTTATGATATAACGGGAGAGAAGGTAAACATCTTCAGATTCCCATGGGGAAGTAATAACGGTTATAGCAAAAGCTTTAAAGGAGCTTTGTTTGATGAAATGGAACGTCGTGGCTTTACTTATTATGATTGGAATGTCAGTGCGGATGATTCCATTGGAACACCAACTTCTTATTCCATTAAGAAAAACATAGCAAAAGACTTAGAAAAACATAATTATCCCGTGATTTTAATGCATGATTCGGTAATCAATGATTTGACGGCTAAGACACTGCCACAAATTATTGATATGATTAAAGATAAGGGATACGAATTTGATACCTTAGATCATAGAAAACCATGTCAATTTAAACGGTAAAAAATTCCCACGTCGAAAGGCGTGGGAATTTTTGTAGACTTGATGCAGGTAAGTCCGAAGTGAACCTATAGCTCTGCTATTCTACTAACTGCGACATAGATATCAGAGATTTTATACCAGGTTGAAAAATCGACAACTCCAGTTTGTGGCAAACCAAATATTCGTTGAAAGGTTTTTACTGCATCGGCGGTACCTGCACCATAGGATCCATCAACTGCAACCTTAGGGAGGGCACTATAAGTATCAGCAATTCGATTGAGCTGCGCTTGTATTTGCCTTACAGGATCACTACGAGTACCAATCGTTAAATTAGAACCAGGCCAGGAGGAGGGAACTCCTGATACTTCAACTGCGGTGTTGATATACATGGATTCACCATAAAAATGTCGTATTATTTCGATTGCACTATAGCCTTGATCTCCTAAATTTTTAGATCCCCATTGGGTCATCCAATTTGGGCATTGCACTTTATTGCCATCGCAGTATTGCGTTAGGATTGGCTGCTTTACATTTGGTCTGGATAAATAATTTACAAATATCTGATCAACGGTATATCCAATCGTATTATAAATATTTCTTCCTTTGATCCACTTATGATCATAGGCGGTCGATGAGGTAACAGTAAAAGTATAACCTTTGTTTTTATACCATTCCGTAAACACACGATTTAAGGTGAAGGATATGATTGCTAGCACATTAGCATTAATGGTTGTATCTGGCCAGGTTGCGTAAATTTCGCTGGAAGCAACATTTTTAATATAATCCCGAAATTTGATATAACTGTTACTTGCAGAGGGGTCATCGGGAGGTCCGTCATGGACAATTACGTATTCCGGTATGACGACGCGAGTTAATACTATTTCGCCGGATTCACCTCTGGGCTTAATTTCTGCTTCTGCAATCTTAGGAGGGTAGTCTCCAAATAATGTATGAGGTGGAATTACATATAAGACACCTTCCTTCGTTTCCGTGGGTGCTGGAAGTAGCGTTGCATCTTGGAGTGCTGTTACATTCGGAAGAATCTCCGCATTTGAGACAACGACAGACTCAAAGCCGGGGGCACTAATATTTAGCGTATATTCTGAGTAAGGCTGCTCTGTAGAGGGCTCCATACTATAATCGATGGAAGGAGCGAGTAGTTCTATCTCAGCGGTTTGACCGGAGGCATCGGTTTTAAGCTGTTCCACGATACCATTTGGACTGCCTGAGTAGGAGATATTCACAGTTGCATTTTCAATAGGGGCAAGCCCAGTAGTAGTACAATTGACTTTCAATTTACCAAAGGATTGTGTTGTTAGTTGTGCAGGATAAATTCTTATCCTATTTTCGGATATGTTTTCTTTTTCTGAGGTGTTTATTTGCTTCATAAAGTGAACCTCAATCTTTTCATTTATTATTAACATATGAATAATACAATAAGATGTGATAATTATAGTTCCGCTATTCTAGTAACAGCAACATAGATTCCGGAGATTTTATACCAGGTTGCAAAATCTACAACACCAGTTTGAGGTAAATCAAAAATGCTTTGAAAGGTTTTTACTGTCGCTGCAGTTCTAGGTCCATAAACTCCGTCAACAGCAATCTTAGGAAGGGCAGGATATGCTTCAGTGATACGATTAAGCTGAGACTGGATCAGTCTTACATTATCACCACGAGTACCTATGGTTAAGTTGTAACCCGGCCAGGAGGCTGGGACTCCGGATACTTCCTTGGCGGTGCTAATATACATAGAATCACCATAATAATAACGTAATATTTCGATTGGACTATATCCTTTATCTCCAAGGTATTTCGAACCCCATTGTGTCATCCAATTTGGACATTGAACGCGATTACCGTCACAGTATTGTGTTAGAATTGGCTGTTTCACATTTGGCCTGGATAAATAATTTACAAATATGGCATCTACTGCAGTTCCAATCGTATTAAAGATATTTCTTCCTCTCATCCATTTGTGGTCAAAAGCAGTCGATGAGGTAACGTTAAAATTATAACCCTGGTTGTAATACCATTCCGTATAAACACGATTTAAGGTAAAGGATAGGATAGCAAGTACATTTGCAAAAATAGTTGTTTCCGGCCAAGTAGCGTAAATTTCGCTGCAAGCTACATTTTTAATATAATCCCGAAATCTAATGTAGTAATTTTCTGCAGTGGAACTAGGCGGTCCATCATGAACTATAATGAATTCAGGAATAACGACACCAGGCAACACAATTGCACCAGTTTCACTGGTTGGTTTTATCTCGGCTTCTGCAATCTTAGGAGGGTAATCACCATACAGAGTATGAGGGGGAATAACATATAATGTGCTATCTTGTATGGTACTTGGCAGAAGAGTTGCATCTTGCATTGCAGTAACATTTGGAAGTAACTCGGCATTTGTAATACTTACAGTCTCATACCCAGGTGCACTTATTGTAATGTTATACTGTGAATAGGGTTGTACTTCAGATGGCTCCATACTATATTCTATTGGTGGAGCTGGTAATGATAGGATACCGGTTAGACCGGAAACATCAGTCGTTAGTTGCTCCACGGTGCTACTTGGTTCACCAGAAGCGGAGATACGCACTGTTGCGTTTTCGATTGGGGCAAGACCTGCCATTGTACAACGCACTCTCAGTCGGCCGGAGGATTGCTCGCCCAGCTGAGCAGGGTAGACTCTTATTTTGCTAGCAGCTTTGTTTTTTTCTGAGGCATTGAGTGGTAACATAATATTAGACCTCAATCATTTCACTTTATTACTAACATATGAAGAGGAAGAATAAGATGTGATAAACAATATTTTCAAAAGGGTGAAACAAACTATTTAAATAAACTACTTGTATTTTAAGAACAGATATGTTAGAATCATAAAAATTTGACCAAAATAATTGTAAAGCAATTTGTTGGTTAGATATTGTGTGATATGCGATGGAGTATATCCCAAGAAATTGGCATATACTCTTTTATTATGTGAAAATTTGTAATTATTGCAACACGAAAGGGATTGGTGGAAACAATGAAAGCATTTTTAATTCTGGAAGATGGGAATGTTTTTACAGGAAAGAGTATTGGTGTAAAACGCGAAGTTATCAGTGAAATCGTTTTTAATACCGGAATGACAGGATATCTTGAGGTGCTAACAGATCCTTCTTATACTGGTCAGAGTGTTGTAATGACATTTCCCCTCATAGGAAACTATGGTATCTGCTTTGCTGATATGGAATCTCAGAAACCATGGGCTGATGGTTTTATCGTGAGAGAATTATCGAGATTACCTAGTAATTTTAGAAACGAAGAAAGTATTCAGACTTTTCTGGAGAAAAACGATATACCAGGAATTGAAGGAATTGATACAAGAGCGTTGGTTAAGATACTCAGAAATAAAGGCACCATGAATGGCATGATAACCACCAATGAAAATTACAATTTAGAAGAAGTTATTACTAAGATAAAAGAATACAAAGTAGAAAAGGTAGTGGAGAAGACTACCTGCAAAGAAAAAAGAGTTGTTACATCAGAGAATAAGGAAACAATGAAGCATCATGTTGCACTCCTTGATTACGGTATGAAGAATAATATTTCAAGATCCTTAGTAAAGCGTGGCTGCGAAGTAACCATTTATCCTGGCTTTACAAAAGCAGAGGAAATTCTAGAAGATAATCCAGATGGCATTATGCTAACGAATGGCCCTGGAGATCCAAAGGAATGTCAGGAGATCATTAGGGAAGTAAAGAAGCTTTACGATAGCAATATTCCAATCTTTGCGATATGCCTAGGACATCAGCTTTTGGCACTTGCCAATGGAGGAGATACACAGAAGATGAAGTATGGCCATAGAGGTGCCAATCATCCGGTCAAGAATTTAAAAACGGGAAGAGTTTATATTTCCTCTCAAAACCATGGCTATATGGTGAAGGAAGACAGTGTAAGCAAAGAAGTTGCTGAGACCAGCTTTGTCAATGTCAATGACAAAACAATCGAAGGCCTTCATTACCTTGGTAAAAATGTATTTTCAGTACAATTTCATCCAGAGGCTTGTGCAGGACCTCAAGATAGCGAATTTCTATTTGATGAATTCATTCACATGATGGAGGTGCAGGGATAATGCCAAGAATTGAGAGTATCAAGAAAGTATTAGTAATTGGTTCAGGACCTATCATCATCGGTCAGGCAGCAGAGTTTGACTATGCAGGAACACAGGCATGCCGTTCTTTAAGAGAAGAAGGTGTATGCGTCGTCCTTGTCAATTCCAATCCTGCAACTATAATGACCGATAAAGAAATTGCAGATATCGTATATATCGAACCTCTTACACCGGAATTTGTAAAAAGAATTATCTTAAAAGAACAGCCAGATAGCGTTCTACCAACCCTTGGTGGACAGGCGGCTTTAAATATTGCGATGGAGCTTGAAGAATCAGGCTTTTTAAAAGAAAATAATGTAAAACTGATTGGTACAACATCGGAAACAATCAAAAAAGCAGAGGATCGTTTGGAATTTAAGACGACGATGGAGAAAATTGGTGAACCTTGTGTCATTAGTGAAGTAGTTACAACGGTTCATTCTGCGGTATTGTTTGCAAACAGTATTGGTTATCCAGTTATTGTACGTCCAGCATACACCCTTGGTGGCAGCGGTGGCGGTATTGCACAGGATAAGGAAGAGTTAATTGATATCTGCACCAATGGGCTTCGTTTAAGCCGTGTAGGGCAATGTTTGATAGAGCGTTGTATTTCAGGTTGGAAGGAAATAGAATATGAAGTAATGCGTGACAGCGCGGGTAACTGTATTACAGTTTGTAATATGGAAAACATTGACCCCGTTGGTGTTCATACCGGAGACAGTATTGTTGTAGCACCATCTCAAACTTTAGCGGATAAAGAATATCAAATGCTTCGTAGTGCTTCCATCAATATTATTACTGAACTTGGTATCACCGGTGGCTGTAATGTGCAGTATGCACTACATCCGGATACCTTTGAATACAGTGTAATTGAAGTAAATCCAAGAGTAAGTCGTTCCTCCGCACTTGCTTCCAAAGCAACCGGATATCCGATTGCAAAGGTGGCTGCTAAGATTGCACTTGGATACAATTTGGACGAGATACAGAATGCGATAACAAAGAAAACCTATGCTAGCTTTGAACCAACGCTTGATTATGTAGTTGTGAAAATTCCAAAATGGCCATTCGATAAATTTATCATGGCAAAGAGAACTCTTACAACACAGATGAAAGCAACTGGTGAAGTTATGGGTATTAATACCAACTTTGAAGGTGCTTTAATGAAGGCATTACGTTCCTTGGAACAAAATATTTATAGCTTAAAGGTTGGTAACTACAACACAATGAGGACAGAAGAAATTCATGAGGCGCTCTACCTGGTTGATGATCGAAGACTATTTGTGATTGCTGAAGCTATTCGTCGTGGAATTAGTTATGAAGAGATCCATAGAATCACTATGATTGACGTTTGGTTTATAGATAAATTAGCAATTCTTGTTGAAATGGAAAAGGAGCTTGCTACAAAACCTCTTACCAAAGAATTATTAATGGAAGCAAAACGAATTGGATACCCTGACCGAGTAATTGCTGAGCTGACTGGAAAGACAGCTGGAGAAATCAAAGCAATTCGCAAGGAGAATGGTATTATTGCTGCGTTTAAAATGGTAGACACTTGTGCTGCTGAATTTGATGCAGAAACACCATATTATTATTCCTGCTTCGATAGTTTTAATGAAGTAGAACCTACTGGTACCAAGAAGAAAATCATGGTACTTGGTTCTGGACCAATTCGTATTGGACAGGGAATTGAATTTGATTATTGCTCGGTACACAGTGTATGGGCTCTATCAAAGAGCGGTTATGAGACAATTATCGTAAACAACAATCCGGAGACTGTAAGTACGGACTTTGATATTGCAGATAAGCTTTACTTTGAACCTCTTACCCCTGAAGATGTAGAAAATATTGTTGATCTTGAGAAGCCAGATGGCGTTGTAGTACAGTTTGGTGGACAAACAGCGATTAAACTTACGGAGGCCCTACTTAAGATGGGCGTACCAATCCTTGGAACCTCTGCAGCAGATGTAGATGCAGCAGAAGACAGAGAATTATTTGATAACATTCTCGAGGAGTGCGGTATCTTAAGACCGGAGGGTAAGACGGTATTAACGACAGAGGAAGCGATTGTTGCAGCAAACTCACTGGGTTATCCAGTACTTGTACGCCCTTCCTATGTTCTTGGTGGTCAAGGAATGCAAATTGCAATCTCGGATGATGATATCATAGAATTTATGAAGATTATTAACATGACATTTCAAGAACATCCTATCCTAGTAGATAAATATTTGATGGGTAAAGAGGTTGAGGTGGATGCCATCTGTGATGGAACGGATATCTTAATCCCAGGTATTATGGAACATATCGAGCGAGCTGGAATTCACTCGGGAGATAGTATTTCTGTCTATCCTCCACAAAATTTAAGTCAAAAAGTAAAAGATGAGATTGTAGATTACACAAAGAAGTTAGCAAACGCTTTACATGTAATCGGGTTAATTAATATTCAATTCATTGTACTCGATGAAAAGGTATATGTTATTGAGGTAAATCCTCGTTCCAGCCGTACCGTGCCTTATATCAGCAAGGTTACTGGCATTCCGGTCGTTGAATTAGCGACAATGGTAATTCTCGGCAATAAGATTAAGGATTTGGGCTATGCACCAGGATTGTGGCCGGAGTCAGAATATGTTGCAATTAAGATGCCGGTTTTCTCTTTTGAAAAATTAAGAGGTGCAGATATTAGCCTTGGACCGGAGATGAAATCAACTGGAGAATGTCTTGGTATCTCAAAGACGTTCCACGAAGCATTATATAAAGCCTTCTTGGGCGCAGGTGTCAACCTTCCAAAGCACAAGAAGATGATCATGACATTAAGAGATCAGGATAAAGAAGAGGGTATTAGTGTTGGCAAAAGATTTATAGCACTTGGGTACCAGATCTTCGCAACGAATGGAACAGCAGATTTCCTCAATGCAAAAGGTGTCACTGCAGTTAAAATTCATAAGATTGAACAGGAAACACCAACCATTCTTGATTTACTTCTAGAACATGAGATTGATTTAGTGATTGACACACCAACACAAGGAAGAGATAAAACTCGCGATGGTTTCATGATTAGACGTATCTCAATTGAGACAGGAGTTACTTGCTTTACATCTCTTGATACTGCAAATGCATTATTAACAAGTTTGGAAAATGAAAACCCAAATCATTATACCCTAGTGGATGTTGCACAGATTTAAGGGATAACATAATAAGGGGGCTATTGCAAAACAAAAGTTTTTAAACTTTTCGTTTTGCAATAGCCCCCTTAATTCAATTATTTTGAAGGAACTATTTCCAACCAATAACCATCAGGATCATTGATGAAATAGATGCCCATACCGGGATTTTCATAGCAGATACAGTTCATTTCTCTATGCTTTTCAAGAGCTGCATTATAGTCATCAACTTCAAAAGCTAAGTGGATTTCATTGTCTCCTAGGTTGTAGGGCGTTTCACGATCTTTTAACCAAGTAAGTTCAAGCAAATGATTGGTTACACCATCACCTAAATAGACAAGAATAAATTCTCCCCCCGATGCTAATTTGCGCTTAGTTTCTTGTAAACCAAGTGCTTCTTTATAAAATGATAAGGATTTTTCTAAGTCAAAGACATTGATATTGTTGTGTACAAATTTGAAATTCATGGTATTTTACTTCCTTTCTTGTTGACGCTCGAACAATTATTACATTAAATTATTGATCCTTAACAATTATTACATTAAAATTTTTTGATCCTTAACAATTATTACATTACAAATTCTTGACCTTCCTGCGTGATATCCATTATTTTATCTAAGTAATTCTTGGTACAATTCAAAGCTTTTAATCTTGGTATTACAGTGTAATCGTTCCAAAAATGCATCGGGAATACAGAAAGAGTATTACTGTATTTCATAAAATAATCAAAGCCCCAGTAGAAACGATCTTCTTGTCTAGGATCAAGTGGAACAAAGGCAATCTGAATGCTTCTACCTTCTAGTTTCTCCATTTCTCTTACAAATCTTGCTTCCATATCATGGTATTCTTCCTCTGCCTCGCCCGGCCATGTCCAAAAGTTTAAATCTCCCGCATGGTAAATAACGTTATTTTGATGGGTAATGATAAAGGCAACTCCTTCGTCAGTTGAGGTGAGAGTCTCTATTTTAATTGGAACAAAGTTAGAGGAGGGAATAGGCTGAAGGGTTTCATTTTTGCCAACATAAATGATATTATCTTTTAGCTGTAGAGGTATATTGTTGCGCTCCAAATAGGAGTCATTCATTTTAATATCCTTTGACAATATATAAGTTATGTTAGGATATTCCTTAGCAAGGTCAAAGATGCAAAGATCGAAATGATCATGATGCTTATGGCTGGCAAATACATAGAGCTGTTTTTGCTTGTTAAATGTGGGTAGGATACCTTTATAATAGTCAAAAAGTAATATGGTATCATCTAGCTCTACACTAAAGCAACTGTGATGAATATAAGTGATTAGCATATAAATTCTCCTTAAAATATATTAAAAAACACGCATAGTAATGCGTGTTTTAGATGTTTGAAAACATACTATTGATTAGGGAATTCACTCTGTGTAAATGAGTATTTTAATTGTTTGAAATTGTCAGCATTTCCAGTGTGAGCAGGTATGGTGCAAAGAGAATCTAGATGATCTAAATCAAATTTTCCATTAAGAAATCTATATAATTCTTTCGCCTGCGTAAGCTTTGTTGTTCCATCTGAATCCCTGTTAAAGAATTCTTCCAGTGCTAGTGCTAAATCCTGCTCCGCTATTAGGTCAAGTCCAGGATGTTCATTAAACAACATCTCCAAATCTTCCACATTTTCCAGTTGAGTGACAATTATGCTGCAGACAGCAAATTTACGGTTGTCTAAGCTTTCCTCACCAATCTCAGCAAACAAATAGGTAAATCCTAAATCCTTTGCAATAACACGACCACCAACCGTTACAGAAGCGATGGAGGTATCATAACTGGAGAATTTAGCGTCTTCCGCTGTATTACTTGGTTTTAGAATAACCTTTAGTAGATCAATCTTGTCTTTGCCTATGATGATTCTGGATTTTGTTAATTTAACACTAATTGCAGGTGGTCCAACAGTAATTTCACTGGTTAAGCTCGTTGATTTAAAACCCTCTTTGACAGTTACTGTGATGGTTGTAAAGCCAACTTTAATAGCTGTTACCGTGCCATCTTCACTTACAGAAGCAATCTCAGAGTCATTCGATTTAAAGCTAACCTTAGAACTAGTATTCAAATTATAAACCTTTAAGTTAAATGATTTTCCCTTAACTAACGTGTTACTCATTACATTAAGTTTAAAATCGCTTTTTTCTTCTTCTACACTTGCTGCCGAAGCTGTCATAACGTTACTAGTCGTTATGAACGGTATATGCAAGGTGAAAAAAAGTAAGCCAAACGTGATTAAACATCGACTTAAAAATATCTTTTTCATGGCACTTCCTCCGGGTTATGGGAATTCCTGTGTCACATCCTAACTATCCTAATCTAAATTTATCATTTGATTTTGTCAGAAACGTGTCATTTTAATTAATTATTTAAAATATTAAGAAAATCTTAATATATTTATATGTTTTTTACCACTTGTTTTACAACTACATTTTAATATATAATAAAGAATAGATATAAACAATGCTGGCATACAAAAACAATTAGTGAAGCATTAGACATAATTGTGAAGGGGGACGTATGATGATGCAGAATATATTGATTGCGGATGATAATCAAGATATAACAGATATTTTAGCCACGTATTCAAGAATGGAAGGTTTAGAACCCATTGTTGCAGGTGATGGGGAAGAAGCTATTAAACTTTTTGATCAACATAATCCAGTAGTAGTATTATTAGATGTGATGATGCCAAAGGTAGATGGATATGAAGTGTGTCGTAAAATTAGAAGTAAATCTAACGTACCGGTTATCTTAATAACAGCACGGGGCGAAGATTTTGATAAAATAATGGGTCTTGATATTGGGGCAGATGACTATATTGTAAAACCGTTTAGTCCAAGAGAGGTAATGGCAAGAGTTAGAGCTGTTCTTAGAAGAATGACGAAGGATGAAAAGGATACCATATCAAATAATATTATTTCTATTGGTAATTTGATCATTAATTTAGATGAATACACCTTACATATTGGCGGTAATAAGATGGCTTTAACAAAGAAAGAAATTGAGACCATGTGGACACTAGCTAGTAATCCAAACAAGGTATTTACTAGGGATAATCTACTTGACAGTCTTTGGGGCTTCGATTATTTTGGTGATAGTAGAACGGTAGATTCACATATAAAGAGACTGCGATCTAAGCTTGACGATGTGGAACATTCATCATGGACGATAAAAACAATTTGGGGTGTTGGTTACAAATTTGAAGTTGATGAAAAGCTGGGGTTTGTAAATGCCTAAAAAAAGCAAAGTTCGCATTTTTAATCGAATGTTTTTAAAGTTGTATTTAAATTATGCAATAATGCTGATGGTTACGGCGGGACTCATCGGTTTAATTTTCATGAATTTATATGAGAAAACAACGATGGATAACTATAAAGACAAACTGCAGGAACAAGCGAAGAGTATTTCAGCCAGAATGACTGAATTTATTGAATATGAGAACTATGACGACTGGTTCGAATATTCAGGTATTTTAGAGGAAATTGGTTTTGATGTGTGGACGATTTCAAATCCGGATGCATTTGCGCCAATGGATGAGAGGATGGAAACTACTTCATTAGAAGAAATATCTGATTCTAAGGATTATTTAGATATCGTTGAAAGCGCTTTTTTAAACAAAAAAGATTACCGTAAAAGTGAGGATAAGTATTATGAAGTACCAATGATCACAGTGGCTGTTCCGGTAATTGGAACAAACAGAGAGGTTGTTGGAGCAGTGCTTTTAAAGTCTTATGTTGAAGATCAAAATGATATTATTAAAGATAGCTTATCACTCATCCTGTATAGTATACTAATAGCACTTGCAATATCATTTATTATAGTTATCGTATTTGCCAGACAGTTATCAGGGCCTATTTCTCGCATGCGTGGGACGGCTTTGGATCTTGCTTCGGGAAATTATAAGAGCAAAACAAATATCAGTCGAAATGATGAATTAGGTGATCTTGCGAAGACAATAGATATCTTATCGGAACGATTACTAGAGAATGACATACAACGGAAGAATTTAGACCAGATGAGACTCGATTTCTTTGCTAATGTATCTCATGAACTAAGAACACCAATTACTGTAGTTAGAGCTTATACGGAGACACTGGTGGATGGCATTGTGACAGATAAAGACAAGATAGCACAATACTACGAGCGAATGCTTTCGGAATGTAAGAGTATGGAACGACTAGTTGGCGATCTTTTATTACTATCAAAAATGCAAAATCCTGATTTTTTAATTGAAAAGGAACCTGTTAATCTCGCTCAAATATTTGATGATACCATACGTACAGCAAATGTTATGGGAGAGCAGAAGAATATTAAAATTGATGTAATAAAAGATATGTCAGTCTATATGATGCTGGGTGATTATGATCGTTTAAGACAAATGTTCTTAATTGTTTTAGATAATGCAATTAAGTTTTCCCAGGATAACAAAACCATACACATAAAATTATCGAATGAGGACACAATAAAAATATCAATTAAAGATGAAGGCGTTGGAATTGAACCTGAGGACATTCCAAATATCTTTGAAAAATTTTATAAGTCAAACTTACGCCAAAATGAAAAGGGATCAGGCCTTGGACTAGCAATTGCAAAGCAAATTGCATTGAAACATAAGGGCGATATTGAAGTCTTTTCGATGCGTGGTGATGGAACAGAGTTTGTATTTTCTTTTCCGTGGTTAGTATTAAATTCCTAATTATCCAATAATTTAAATAAGAATTTATCTTGGAAAAAAGTAAAAAAACCTTGAAAATCGAAGGAAATTGAGTTATAATAATATTAACAAAACTTCCTGAGGTGTACGAGACTTCTGATATTTTGAACCTACATGATTTATTAGGGTTTCCTAATCTATAAGTGGATGTCAAGCCGTCATTTGTAACGGAAGGCAGAAATTTATATGCGGTTACCCACCTAGCTTGGCTAGGAGTCAAAATACAGGAAACGGCATTTTGGGTATAATTACGAAAGATAAAGGCGGCTTTTAGCCGCTTTTTTTGTTAAGATGAATATTTATCTTGTTTTTTCTTATTACTAATCCTATAATTTATGTATTATAAAATAGATAACTTATCAAACAAGGAGGCACACTATGAAACATGGTTTTGTTCGCGTGGCCGCAGCGACACCTAAAATTAGGGTTGCAGATTGTGAATATAATGCCAATAGAATTATGGAATATATCGACTTGGCAGAAAGACAAGAAATCAAACTAATCGTTTTTCCGGAGCTTTCTATCTCGGGATATACATGCGGTGATTTATTTTTGCAGGATACTTTACTTCGAAATGCAATGGAACATATAAAAACGGTTGCAAATTTCACCAAAGATAAAGAACTTGTTGTTGTTGTCGGGTTTCCCTATATGTCAAACGGCAATCTTTACAATACTGCTGCAGTCCTACAGCGCGGAAAAGTGCTAGGCATTGTTCCAAAGAAAAGTATTCCAAATTATACGGAATTTTACGAGGCAAGATATTTTGTTCCTGGTAATGAGGAACCTCAGCTCATTGATTTTATGGGAGAAGAAGTTTATTTTGGGACGAAGGTATTATTTCAATGTAAGAATTTTCCTGAGATGATTCTTGGCGTAGAGATTTGTGAAGATCTTTGGGTACCTTTGCCACCAAGTACAGGACTCTGTATGGCGGGAGCCACGATGATTGCAAATCCATCTGCTAGTGATGAGTTGACTGGAAAGGGTGTATATCGTAAAGAGCTAGTAAAAGGTCAGTCAGCTAGGCTTGTTTGCGGTTATATCTACTCCGATGCGGGAGATGGAGAATCTACGACAGACCTTGTATACGCGGGCCATAATCTAATTGCCGAAAACGGTAGTATGCTCGCAGAATCTATTCCCTTTGAGAATGGAATGATTTTTACAGAATTAGATCTAGGGAAGCTTGTGAGCGAGCGAAGAAGAATGAAGACTTATCAAAATAGAGATAAGGAAGCAGCAAATTATGTTGTTGTGCAATTTTCCTTTGGTGAGGGTAATTATATCTTGCCACAACTAAGTTTAACTAGATACATTGATCCAGCACCCTTTGTTCCGAATGAAAAATCAGATCGAACAAAGCGCTGCAAAGAGATTATTAATATACAAGCATTGGGACTAAGGACCAGACTTGCACATATCGGTACGAAATGTGCGGTGCTTGGTATCTCAGGTGGACTTGATTCTACCTTGGCACTGTTGGTAACCTGTAAGGCCTTTGATTTATTGGGTCTTGATAAGAAGGGTATTATTGCAGTTACGATGCCCTGCTTTGGTACGACAGACAGGACCTATAAAAATGCAATAGCTTTATCAGAAGGTCTCGGTGTGACGCTTCGAGAGATTCCAATAAGAGAAGCAGTCGAAGTACACTTTAGGGATATAGGACAAGATCCAGCGCGCTATGATATTACGTATGAGAATGGTCAAGCAAGAGAAAGAACGCAGATTCTTATGGATATTGCTAATATGAATGAGGGTATTGTTGTTGGTACAGGTGATATGTCTGAGCTTGCACTTGGATGGGCTACCTATAATGGGGACCATATGTCAATGTATGGTGTGAATGCATCGGTACCAAAGACTTTAGTACGATATTTGGTATCTTATTTTGCTGATACAACAAACGACGATAAATTAAGTCTGGTACTTTTAGATATCTTAGATACCCCGGTTAGTCCTGAATTATTACCACCTAAGGATGGGATGATTTCCCAAAAGACAGAAGATATTGTAGGCCCTTATGAGCTACATGATTTCTTTTTATACTATATTTTAAGATTTGGATTTGAACCGCAAAAGGTATATCATCTTGCGAAGATTGCTTTTACCGGAAAGTATGAAGAAGAGATTATTTTAAAATGGTTAAAAGTATTTTATCGTAGATTCTTCTCACAACAATTTAAACGTTCTTGTTTGCCGGATGGACCCAAGGTAGGTAGTGTTTCAGTGTCTCCAAGAGGAGATTTAAGAATGCCAAGCGATGCTTGCGCTACCATATGGCTACAGGAGTTAGAGCAATGTTAAGCATCACTAGATAAAAATAGTTATAAAAAGAATCAGATGTTGCAAAACTTATTTACCAAGTTTTGCAACATCTGTTAGAGAATATGTATTGTGATAGGTTATGGCGCAGCTTTATCAAGTGCCAATTTAATTGCCTCAATCAAAAGAGTTTGTGTATATTTACGATCTTCCGAAAGTTTCACTTGGTCGAGAGCCACGTCATCATATAATTGTAGTGCAATCTCTTCTAAGGAAGGCTCTACAAGAGGAAACATCGTTGTGATGGCTTCATCGATATTAATTATATCCACGAATTTAATGTGATCCTCATCAACGATTACCTCTAAATTGAGTGCTGTGTCGTTTAGTGCGATAGAAGAATTATATTTGCCGGCTTTATATTTGGTATTGTTGGCAGTAGAAACTTCTTTTTCATTGTCGGTAAACATAAATATCAGCAGAAGTATTAGCAGAATTCCGAGCGCTGCGAATATCGCCGTATATATGATTTCTTTTAATTGGATAACGACTATTTTTGTCTTTGCCATTTTGAGCCTCCAAAGCTTAATTTGCTTCAATATCTTATTATATCTTATTAGACTGAATAAAAAATTATGCAGATAAATTACAATAGATGGAGGGATATTTATGTCCTTGCAAATGCTTCTAGGTAGTGCCGGGTCGGGAAAGTCATATCAGTTATATCAAGAGGTAATAGAACAGTCCAGACAAAATATTGATACGAATTATTTGGTGATTGTTCCGGAGCAATTTACCTTGCAGACGCAGAGAGATATCGTGTCCATGCACCCAGATCACGGGGTCATGAATGTAGATATCTTAAGTTTTTTGCGCTTTGCTTTTCGTATTTTCGATGAGATAGGAGGAAATGAATGCCCTATTCTCGAGGATACAGGCAAAAGTATGGTAATTCGTAAGGTGGTAGCACAAAAGAAAAAGGATCTTATTTTATTTGGTGCCAACGTAAGAAAACCGGGATTTATCAATGAATTAAAATCGATATTATCAGAAATTTATCAATATAGCATTTGTACGGAAGAACTACAGAGAATGAAGGATATTGCGGGTACAAAGCCACTCCTTAAAGCAAAACTACAGGATATTATCACTATTTATGAAGGATTTCAGGAATTTATTAAAGAAAGATATATCACTGCCGAGGAGATACTTGATGTACTTAGTGATATCATCGACCAATCAGAGTGGATAAAGAAAAGTGTAATCTGCTTGGATGGGTTTACTGGTTTTACGCCAAGTCAGTATAAGCTGATTTCAAAAATGATGAAGCATGCACAAAAGGTATATGTGACTGTAACGATTGATCCAAGAGAACAGCTTGATTCACCAAATGAGGACTTTAAGTTATTCTGTTTGAGCAAGAAAACGATACACAAATTATTTCAGCTTGCGAAGGAAACAAATACCACAATTTTATCCTCAATTTATGCGGAACAACAAAACGGAAGCGACGTGCCTTACCGATTTATAACCTCGCCAGCACTTGCCTCCTTAGAACACAATTTATTTCGATATCCATACCGCAGTTATGAGAAGGAACAAAATGATATCTCTTTACATGCAGCCAAGGATTCTCATGCAGAGGTTGCTTTTGTGGCAAGAGAAATTAAAAGGCTGATTCGCGAAGAGGGGTATCGATATCAGGATATCGCAGTCGTTACCGGTGACATTGAACAATATGGACGTATTGCAAAGCGCATATTCTTAAGTGCAAAAATCCCATGCTTTATTGACTATAAAAAGGAAATATTAAATAATCCGTTTGTGGAGCTGTTACGAGCAGTGATAGCAATTGTAAATGAGGACTATAACTATGAAAGTGTATTCCGTTATCTAAGAACTGGATTATCAAAGTTGTCCAAAGAAGAGGTAGATATTTTAGAAAACTACGTTATTGCAACGGGAATTCGGGGAAGTAAACGATGGAAGGAACCTTTTCATAGAATTTATAGAAGTAAAGAAAAATTAGATTTAGATCGATTAAATGCAGCAAGAAATCAATTGGTGGAAGAAATTCAGCCTCTTTATGAAGTCCTTAAGGATAAGGAAAAGACAGTAAGGCAATATACGACTGCACTATATGAGTTTGGTATGCGTCTGGAAATAGAAAAACAATTAGAAGTATACCATTTGGAATTTAGCGAGAATCATATGCCTCTTGCTGCTAAGGAGTATGAGCAAATATACCGAATTGTGATGGAGCTTTTCGATCAAATGGTACTTCTTCTTGGAGATGAGCACTGCTCGCTTAAGGAGTATGGTGAGATTCTTGAGACTGGACTAATCGAAGCCAAGGTGGGCCTTATTCCGCCGGGCGTGGATGAGGTTGTAGTAGGGGATACGCAGCGAACAAGACTTAAGGATATCAAAGCACTCTTTTTCGTTGGAGTAAATGATGGCATTGTGCCAAAAACATCTGGCAGCGGAGGAATTTTATCCGATATCGAACGAGAATTATTGTTGGAAAATCAGATAGAGTTGGCTCCGACTAGGCGCCAGATTGCATTTACGGAACAGTTCTATATCTATCTTAATATGACGAAACCAAAGAATAAATTATATGTTACCTTCCACAAGTTAAATGATGAGGGTAAATCGGTCCGAGCATCTTATTTAATTGGGAAATTGATGCAGCTATTTAAAGGGTTGAGGATACAAAATGAGGATGAAGGTATTCAAGATATTGAACATATATTGGGAGATGGCGGTTTTACGTATCTTGCCAAAGGGTTAAGAGACTACAAGGAGAAAGAAGTATCTTCCTTGTGGAAGGAATTGTATTATTATTACCAGACAGCTAAAACGGAAGATATTGTACTGCAAAAACTAGTGCAAGGTGCATTTTATCGTAATGAAGAAAAAGGCATATCGAAAGCAGTAGCTTGCGCATTATATGGAAATGAACTTAAGGGAAGTGTAACGAGATTGGAAAAATATGCGGGCTGTGCATTTGCACATTTTCTAACCTATGGCTTATCCCTTGAGGAACGTCGCGAGTATAAGCTTGCGGTCCCGGATATTGGTAATATTTTTCATAATGCAATTGATCTCTTCTCAAAACGACTCAGCACAAGTGAATATACCTGGCACTCTATTCCAGAAGAAACAAGAGAAGACTGGGCTGCGCAGAGCGTAGGAACTGCTGTGGAGGAATATGAGAATTCCTTTCTTCGAAGTACCAAGAGAAATGAGTACTTGGTAAAGCGGATTGAGCGGATTACAATAAGAACACTCTGGGCACTTTGTAATCAAATCAAAAGGGGCTCCTTTGAGCCAGTGGGATATGAACTTCCATTTTATCATACACCTAATGATACGCTTATTTTACAGGGTCGGATTGATCGACTGGATTTATATGAGGAAGACGATAAAGTTTATGTACGTGTGATTGATTATAAATCTGGTAATACTTCTTTTGACATTGGAAGTGTATATTATGGCTTGCAGCAACAGCTGGCAGTCTATTTGAGTGCGGCCATGAACTATATGGAACAGAAATACGAGGGGAAGCAGATTATACCTGCTGGTATCTTCTATTATCATATTGATGACCCAATTGTAGCAAGATCTAACCAAATCGAAGAGGATATTTTAAAAAGTCTCAAAATGAACGGTCTTGTGAACAAGAAGGAGAAGGTATTGGCACTCATGGATGAAAATTTTGGCTCAGGGGAGGGAACACTTCGTGCCTCCACCAAATCTGATATCATTCCGGTAGAGACAAATAAAGAGGGACTTTTGTCAAAGCGCTCAAGTGTTGTGAATGAAAACCAAATGAAGGCACTAATGGAGTATGTCAACCAAAAGCTAATTGGTGATGGAAATCAGATTTTAGAAGGCGACACGCAGCTCAACCCATATCAAATGGGAGATCGCACTGCTTGTGATTACTGTCAATATCTTGCGGTTTGTGGGTTTGATTGTAGATTACCGGGACATCATTACCGCCAGCTGGGAAGAAAATCAACGGATGAGATGAAAGATGAGATATGGGGAGAAGGTCTTGATAATGAGACGAGTCTCATTGCTGAAACCTAAAAATGCAGAGTTGAAAGAATTTGGATGATAAATAGTTGTAAAAATCAATTTTATGAGTTATATAACAGTTTATTAGAGAGATGATATGTTAAAGTTGAGGGAAAAATGATGGAATGGACACCGGAGCAACAAAAGGTTATTCATATTAGAAATAAGAATGTATTAGTTTCGGCAGCAGCAGGTTCTGGAAAGACTGCTGTATTAGTGGAGCGTGTAATTTCGATGATAACAGAAGGTGAAGCTCCGATAGACATTGATCGTTTATTGGTTGTTACCTTTACGAACGCGGCAGCAGCACAGATGCGTGAAAAGATTGGAGAAGCAATCGAAAAGAGATTAATAACGCAACCGGATAGTAAACATCTACAAAAGCAAATAACTCTGCTTCCAAGCGCTCAGATTACAACAATACATAGCTTTTGTCTCAATGTGATACGGAATTATTTTAACATGATTGATTTGGATCCTTCTTTTAAAATGGCAGAGGAAGCAGAAATTACACTGATGAAATCCGATGTAATTTCCGATATTTTAGAGCGCTATTATGAAGAAGGCAGAGAAGATTTTCATGAATTTATAGAAAGTTATTCCTATGCCAAATCAGATTTTGCGGTGGAAGAGCTAATTCTACAACTCTATCATTTTTCTATGAGCTATCCGTGGCCAAAGACTTGGCTTTTCGAAAAACAAAAAGCGTTTGATGTAGAAACAATAGAAGCACTAAATGAAAGCGAATGGATGCAGGAGTTAACGCGGTATGTAAAAGTCGTTGTGAGTGATATGCAACAGAAAAACACTGCTGCAATTCATATTTGTGAAGAGGGAGATGGACCAGCGGCTTACTTAACCGCTATTCTTTCCGACAGTGAATTATTAGACAAGTTTACGGGAGCCACTTCCTATGAACAATATGCCGAACTGTTACCTGGAATTTCTTTTGCAAGATTATCTAGTAAGCGAGAGGAAGGGGTTTTACCCGAGAAGAAGGATCAAGTTAAGGCGCTCCGTGATGATATAAAAAAAGCGCTTAAGGATTTGGAAAGTCAATTTTTCTATCAATCACCACAAGAAATGCTACAGGATATGCAATCTGTCAGTCCAGTGATGCGTGTATTATTTGAACTCACGATCGAATTTATGGAGGCATTTACAAAGAAGAAGGAAGAGAAAAATCTAATTGATTTTAATGATCTTGAACATTTCGCACTGAAAATTCTTGTAGAAGAACGAGAGGGCGAAGTTCTTCCGACCTTAGCTGCAAGGGAACTTAGTGAACATTTTGTAGAAATATTAATTGATGAATATCAAGACAGTAATTTAGTGCAAGAAACCATACTACAGAGTGTTTCTAGAGAACGACTTGATTTACCGAATCGCTTTATGGTAGGTGACGTAAAGCAGAGCATCTATAAGTTCCGCCTTGCAATGCCGGAGTTATTTATGGAAAAATACGATAACTACTCCACATTAGATAAAACCGAAAAAGGGGAACCTAATTATTTTCAGAGAATTGACTTGGATAAGAATTTTCGCAGTAGAGCAGTCGTCATAAATTGTGTCAATGCTATCTTTGAGCAAATTATGATGAAGTCGATTGGTGGAATTGAATACAATGAGGAAGCATCACTAAAAGTTGGCGCTATCTTTGAAGAAGAATATAAGGATATAAAAGAAGTAGCAATAGATGAAGTAGAAGAAGATGAAGTAGAAATAGATGAAGTAGAAGTAGAAATAGATGAAGTAGTAATAGATGAAGTAGTAATAGATGAAGTAGCAATAGATGAAGTAGAAGAAGAGATAAATAAAGAAATTAAAGAAAAGCTTAAGCAAGAAAAATGGAATGAAATTAATAAACGTATAGCAAGCAATGCTGAATTACTTCTTGTAACGGAGGAGGAAGCATCGGAGGATGGTACGAAAGCGAATGCGAATGAAATTGAAAATAGTTTGAAAGAGGTGCTAAATACTTCGGGATCGGATAATGATTCGGAGGAAGCAATTTATACAAAACGAGAATTAGAAGCGAGAGCAGTTGCAAACAGAATTAAGGAGCTTGTTAATCTGGATACAGGAATGGTCGTGTTAGATGACAAGACCAAAACATATCGACCGGCGGCATATCGTGATATCGTCATTTTACTTCGTAGTATGTCCAATTGGTCTGAGGTGTTTGTAAATACGTTGATGCAGGAAGGAATTCCGGCTTACGCGGATACAAGCTCAGGGTATTTTCAAACGGTAGAGATCAAGACGATACTAAGTATGTTACAAATTATAGATAACCCAAGACAAGATATTCCATTGGCAGCAGTTTTGCATTCCCCAATTGTAGGACTTACCGCGAACGAGCTGGCAATTGTTCGAACTGCTTATCGAAATGAGAGCATGTACACTGCGATTCTCTCTTATGCAAAAGAGGGTAGTGAAGAAGAGCTTCAGATAAAACTCTGCCAGTTTGTAAAACAGCTTGAAGCTTTTCGAAAGATGGTATGTCATTCACCTATTCATGAACTTCTACTAGCAGTACTAGATCAAACGGGATATTTCTACTATGCACTGGCAATGCCAGCTGGAGATAGAAGAAAAGCAAATATCGATTTACTAATCTCCCATGCGGTACGTTTTGAAAAAGGGAGTTACAGTGGTTTGTTTCATTTTATCCGTTACATTGAAAAGCTTCATAAGTATGATGTTGATTTTGGTGAAGCTGTGACAGTTGGAGAACAGGATAATACCATTCGTATTATGAGCATTCATAAAAGTAAGGGATTACAATTTCCAATTGTTTTTGTTGCAGGAATGGGTAAGCAATTTAATACACAGGATTTAAAAAGTAAAATAGTACTTCATTCGGAGTTTGGTGTCGGTCCAGAGTATATTGATAGTAAGCTTAGAACCAAGGTGCCGACGTTGCTTAAAAAAGTGATTCAGAAGAAGGTACAAATAGAAAACCTTGGCGAAGAACTTCGTATCTTATATGTAGCAATGACAAGGGCGAAGGAAAAGCTCATTATGACAGGCTATTTAAAGGCTGGACGAGAATTAACGCAAAAAGTATTTTCGTTTTACCAATTAATGTCCGCAAATAGCTATCTTGATTGGGTTTTACCTGCGATGATAAATCGAATGGATGATATATCGAATCATATGATAAAGGACGGTATGGTAATCACAATACGAAATCAAGCTGATTTTACAGGAGAGGAACTTATCAAACAGATTTTCGTAGAACATGATAAAGAGGAGTTTCTATCGACAAAGGATGATGAGATATACGATCCATCCGCAAGAGAAGAAATTAAAACAAGATTTAACTTTATTTATCCATATCAAAAAGATGCTGGGCTGAAAGGAAAGATGTCTGTTTCCGAATTAAAGAAAATAGGTCAATTAATAGATGAGGACCAGAGCGAGGTTTTATTTGGCAGGCCAGCTCAAAGGGAACTAATGTCCAACCATAACGATGAAGTCGAGGATGCAACCATACCGAACTTTATTCGTCAGAAGGAAATTGTGAGTGGAACCGATCGTGGTACTCTTTATCATAAGGTACTAGAACTCATTGATTTAGCGAAGACACATAATAAAGAAGAATTAATAGCGCAACTGCATGATATGGTGCGTAGAGGTCAGATTAAGGAGTCAGATATTGAATTGTTAAATCTAGATTATATTAATGGATTTCTCCAGAGCGAGGTTGCAGCGCGAATGTGTAGGGCAAAAGCGATGGGTAAGCTTTATAAGGAGAAGCAATTTGTTATAGGAATTAAGGCAAGCGAAGTAAAAAAAGAATTGGACAGCGAGGAGCTTATACTAATTCAAGGTATCATTGATGTATTCTTTGAAGAGGATGGAGAACTTGTGCTGTTAGATTATAAATCGGATATCGTAAAGGATCAGGGAGAAGAACTACTGATTAAGCGCTACCAAGTACAGCTGGATTATTACCAAAGAGCATTGGAACAGATGATGAAGAAAAAAGTAAAGGAAAAGATTATCTATTCCCTACATTTAGGGAAGGAAATTCGTATAAAATAAGACATATGGGGCTACACTTTAGGGAAACAAGGTTATCATAGATATGGACAAAAGTTGTGTTCAACAGATTTCGGAACGAACAGGATTGCATTGAGGTTTGTAATGTACCTGCAACACCTACACTGCAATGTCTTTTCCTTGTCCGGACAGTGGGCAACGTTTGTTCGCCTATATCAGACTTCGTCTGCTATTAGCGTACAAACGTTACCTACTGTCCTACCAAAGGAAAAACATTTTGCAATGTAGGTGCTACAGGTACATGTCAAGGGTGTTGACAATCCAGTTTGTTCCGAAATTTGTTGGGATAAATACTGTCCATATGTTAATAAGATAAATACTACTAATAAGATAAATACTACTAATAAATGATTGATAATATTTACTGGTCGTATATATAATTTGTTGTTAATCTTGAGATGATGAGAAAGGTGTGGCTTTGGTTGAGTATGAAGAAGGTAGTAAAGATTGATCTGGATAATATTAAACCGGAAGATGAATTAAAATATGAGATTGCGAAAGAATTGGGTTATATAGATAAGGTAATGAGCACGGGATGGAAGTCATTGTCTGCGAAGGAATCTGGGCGGATTGGTGGTATTATGACGAAGAGAAAAAAGGAAATGAACAAGCGGAGTGAAAATCAGTAAGTAAATTGGGTTGGTCATAACAAAGGAGTATTCATATATAATGTATAATGGAGGGAAACATGCTTAATACAAAGCTAATTTTGCTTGAAGGTATTCCAGGGTCAGGCAAAAGCACATTATCAGGTAGAATACACGAGTATTTAACTACAAGGAACATTAAAACAAGTTTATATTTAGAAGGTTGTGACCATCCTGTTGATTTGCCGTTTTATGCTTATCTGACATATAAGGAATTTGATCATATAATTATTGAGTTTCCACAGCAGGCTGAAAGTATCAGAGAGTTTGTTATTATAGAAAATGACTATATTCTTGTTCCTTATAAAAGTCCTGCTATTGTTCCATGTAATAATGATTTACTAAATTATTTAAGATCCAAAGAGGTCTGTTACACAAGCAATCCTATTATTTCGTTTCATACTTTTTCAGAGGTTTTTCATAATCGGTTTGAACGCTATACTGAGAAAAGTGTTATATCAGATGATATTACTATTTTTGAAAGTGTATTATTTCAACATCAACTTCATGATATTATGAGAATGTATCATATTGATAAGGATAAAATTATAAACTATTTACACTCGATTTCGCAGATAATCGGGAGATTAAATCCTGTGCTTTTTTATATATCACAAAACAGCGTAAGAGAATCCCTCATAAGGACAGCTCTGGTTCGTTCAAAACCCAAATGGGCATCCGAGGAATCAATTACCTTTTGTGAAAAACGAAAAAATATTGAATTTGAAGCAATAGAAAAGCTACCTATAAATACATATATTATTGATAATTCTGATTACAACTGGGATAAAGTATTTGATGAAATAATAAGAATTTTATCCATTGAGACAAACTAAATGTTGGCTTTTGTGAGGCTTATCTAAAAACAGGTTGTTACTTAGGCCTGTTTTTTTGGTTTCGGCAATATTAAAAGGAGAAAGATATGTTTTATTGATAGAGTTGTTGAAAAATGATATAAATAATGGTAAAATTGTTTTGCTACTAAACTTATTTGAAAGGAAGTATTAATAATGCTTGAACAATTAGGCGGTTTATTTGGAGGAATTGTTGTACTATTGTATTTTATGACAATACTTAATTATTTTGTTAAGTTTATAAACAGAAAATACAAAAATAAATTAATGAAGAATGAAAAGTTTTATAAAGCCTTTTCTAAACTTATGAAGTTTACAATTAAAAGGCATAAATTATTTGGTACGTTGACAATTGCATTTATATTACTTCATTTTATATTACAATTTCTTCAATATGGACTAAATATTACAGGGGTAATTGCTGCTACAATAATGTTAATACAAGTTGGACTAGGAATTTATGGAAGTAAAAGGAAAAAAAGAGGCAAAAAATGGATTGTCATACATAGAACAATTGCTGTAGTACTTTTGATAGCTATAGTTGTCCATGTTGCGTAATCTCATTAATGTGTATTGAACTTTGCAGACAGCTAGATGATAATTTGAATGAAATTCCTATCGCATGCGCTAGCTTTAAGAATTATGCTGAGGGCGTGGCTGAAGTTAAAAGGATGTTTATGAAAAGAGCTTCGATCATTATGATCGAAGCCCTATATATTTAAGTCTTAATTTTTTGATACCTAAGAAACCTTTGATACCAACACAGATTCCCCCAAGTAGAATGGAGGTGTCTTGAAGCACCGAGGGAACGATACTTATATAATTGTTCATTTTACTCGTAAGGGCTTCTTCAATCTGTTGCGTAATATCTGGGAAAAATATTGTAAAGGAACTGTTTATGATTACAATGTGTGGATTGTACGCATTTAAAATATTATTGATCCCAACGGACATGTATTTGATAAACTTATCCATAATTTGTTTTGCATCAGGATCATCCATTTCATAAAGCTTTCTAAAATATTCAAAATTTACTTCCGAAAGACCCTTACGTTCTGCAAATTCTTTTAATAAGACCCGCTCTGATACATATTGCTCAAGGCATCCGTGATTGCCACATGGGCATTGCTTGCCATCAATCTCAATAATGGTATGTCCAAATTCACCAGCGCGACCACTATAGCCAGTGTATACTTGATGATTGATGATTACACCTAGTCCAATACCAGAATGAACACTAATATTAGCTATGTTTGGGTAATCATATTGGAAGGTCTTTTCACCCATGACAGACAGATTAGCTTCGTTCTCAAGGTAAACAGGTACGCTAAAACGCTCTTCCAATTCTTCTGCCAGATTGATTTCTGATAGATCATAATAAGGTGCAAAGGAAACCCTATTAGCGACAGTTACGCCATGAATGCCGATTGTAATACCCACGAGACCATAAGGAGTATTCTTTGGTAGCTTCATTGACTCAATGAGTTGAATAAGTTCATGAATTAAATTTGCGTTTATTTTTGGTGTCTTAATCTGTTTCAGGTATCCATCGTCTCCAATTAAATCGGTAATTAAGATGGAGATGGTGTCAACTCCAAGATCGATACAGACCACATAACCAGCTTTTTTATGAAAGCTAAGTAAGATCGGTTTCCGGCCTAAATTGGTATCATCACTTCCAATTTCAATAACAAGGTTCTTATTAATCAACTCCTGAACAATTGCTGAAATGGTAGCCTTTGTTAGGCCAAGATGCTTTGAGATAGACGCTCTTGAGATTGGGTTGTGATTAATGATTGTTTCTAACACCAGATTGGTATTAATATCTCTGATTAGTTCTTTACTACCCCTTACCATTATGTTATCACCCTTCGAATTAATATTTTATCGCTCTACATATCAGCATAATATTAAAATTTCATTTCATTTCATCGTACCATATTATAATTAGATTGGAAATAGTAAGATTGCACAATATACATAAATTTTTCCATAATTATCATGAAGTTAGGTTATGAAGTTACTTGACATTGGACTATGAAATTGCTATATTTGTAATATAGTTTAGTCAACAAATAAATAGGCAGTACGCTTGAAAAGGTGAACCTTTGATTAATAAAGTTGACCGAGAGTGCCAATCATCTGAAAGGAGACAACAAAATGTTATATATAGGTGTTGATTTAGGAACTTCCGCTGTAAAGCTGCTACTGATGGATGAAGCAGGTGATATTAAAAGTATTGTAACAAGAGAATACCCATTATTTTTCCCAAAGCCAGGCTGGTCTGAGCAAAACCCGGAGGATTGGTACAAGGCACTCCTTGATGGTATTGAAGAATTAACAAAAGACTGTGATAAGTCTCAGATTGATGGTATAAGCTTTAGTGGACAGATGCATGGCATGGTCATCTTAGATGAGAAGGATCACGTAATACGGCCTGCTATTCTTTGGAATGATGGACGTACGCAGGCAGAATGTGATTATTTAAATAATGAAATTGGTAGAGAGAAGATTTCTAGTTATACTGCCAATATTGCATTAACAGGTTTTACTGCACCTAAATTATTATGGGTCAAAAAGAATGAGCCTGATAATTTTGCAAAGATCAAGAAGATAATGCTACCAAAGGATTATCTAGCATATAAGCTTTCTGGCGTTCATTGTACCGATGTTTCTGATGCATCTGGTATGTTATTGCTTGATGTTAAGAACAAGTGTTGGTCGAAGGAAATGCTTGAGATTTGTGGACTGCAAGAAGAACAACTGGCCAAGGTTTTTGAGAGTTACCAGGTTGTTGGGAACTTGACGAAAGCAGCAGCAAAGGCACTTGGCTTATCTGAGAACGTCAAGGTAATTGCAGGCGGTGGTGATCAGGCGGTTGCAGCAGTTGGTACTGGTACAGTAGGAGATGGTATGTGTAATGTATCACTTGGCACCTCCGGTGTTGTATTCATTGCAACTAAGGAATTTGCCGTTGATGATAAGAATGCACTTCACGCATTTGCACATGCAGATGGAAAATATCATTTCATGGGTGTTATGCTTTCTGCAGCAGCTTCAAACAAATGGTGGATGGATGGAATTATTGGAACAAAAGAATATGCAAAAGAACAAAAAGACATAACAAAGCTAGGCGAGAATAAAGTTTATTTTCTACCATACTTAATGGGTGAGAGAACACCTCACAATAATCCTAATGCAAGAGGCACATTTATTGGAATGACAATGGATACAACGCGTGCCGACATGACGCAGGCTGTCCTTGAAGGTGTAGCTTATGCACTTCGTGATTCCTTTGAGATTACAAAGTCTCTTGGTGTTACAATCGAGAGAATTCGGATCAATGGAGGCGGAGCAAAGAGCCCTCTGTGGTGTAAAATTATTGCGAACGTATTAAATGTTAAGGTTGACAAGATTAATTCAGAAGAAGGTCCAGCCTTCGGTGCGGCGATCCTTGCTACGGTAGGTTGTGGTAAATATGCAACAGTGGAGGAAGCTACCGGTAAATTAATCAAAGTAATTGAGACGACAGAGCAGGATATTGAAATTGTAGAACTTTATAATAGAAAGTATAATGTATTCAAGGACTTATATCCAACACTAAAAGAGATGTTTGACAAGATGGTATAAAACCCAAGGAGTCATAATCATAATCTGCAATCCGCAAGTTACGCTTGCGAGAACATAGCTACTGGCACATAACAAGTAAATATGATAGGGCTGTTGTATACCTGAAGGTTTAATTATTGGTGTTATTATTCACATAATTAAATATCAGTTTGCAGCAACTCTATTTTTGACTAGTTATGAATAACTTCTGCTCGGCTAGAAAAGCTATTTGCTATCCAGATTTTAGTATGGTAGAATATTTTTGTTACTTAGTTTGAAAATAGTATAGGTAACCAACAAGCGAAGTGGATTAGGAATAGCTTGAACATTTAATAAGAAAGGAGCTGCGAAAACGATGCAGCCATATACAGGATTTGCATCTGTTTATGATATTTTTATGGACAATGTCCCATATGATGAATGGACAGATTACGTAACACATTTATTTAAACAATTTAATTTAAAAGAAGGCTTAGTGCTTGAGCTCGGTTGTGGAACAGGAAGTATGACGAGAAGGCTTGCAAGTAAGGGCTATGATATGATAGGAATTGATTATTCAGAAGATATGCTTTCGATTGCGCGGGATCAGAATATCGACGAAGATCAAAGCATTCTGTATCTATGTCAGGATATGAGAGAATTTGAACTCTTTGGTACGGTGGCAGCAGTTGTGAGTGTCTGTGATAGTATGAACTATATTGTGTCGGAGGAAGAGTTACTTAAAGTGTTCCGTCTAGTCAATAATTACCTAGATCCAGAAGGCCTATTTATCTTTGATTTAGATACACCGTATGCTTATGAGAGAATTTTAGGAGACACTACCATTGCTGAGAATAGAGAAGAAGGTAGCTTTATCTGGGAGAACACTTATTATAAAGAGGAAATGATAAATGAGATTAATCTTACGCTTTTTCTTCCTGAAATGGACGATATTGACGAAGAAGAAACCGAAGACAGGAAGGATTGTCGGAGTGTGACTGAAAAATCACAAAAGGATAAAAATTGCGATCAAGAGGAGAATGATTACACTCAGGATGAGGGTGATCTTATATATAGAAAGTATGAGGAAAACCACTTTCGCAGGGCATATCCGATAGAGACAATCAAGAGACTCATAGAAGAAGCAGGGATGGAATGGGTAGCTGCTTATGATGCCTTTACAGAGGAATCCCCAAAGATAGATAGCGAACGTATTTATATCATTGCAAGAGAGAAGCATCAGACAGAAAAATTATATGTGTAAGTAAGAAAAGGAGCAGACAATGGCAGATTATATAGTAAGAGCAAGCGCAGCTAATCATCAAATCCGTGCCTATGCAGCAACAACGAAAGAGCTTGTAGAATACGCCAGAAGCATTCATGGGACTAGTCCGGTTGCAACTGCAGCACTCGGAAGGTTGCTTACAGCCGGTTCCATGATGGGAAGCATGATGAAGGGTGACAATGATATCCTAACGCTACAGATTAACTGCAGTGGACCGATTGAGGGCATAACAGTAACGGCTGATTCCCATGCAAATGTGAAAGGGTATGTGAATAAACCAGAGGTTATGTTACCTGCTAGTGAAAAGGGGAAATTAGATGTCGGCAAAGCAGTGGGTTCCGGTGTGTTGAGTGTGATTAAGGATATGGGACTCAAAGAACCTTATGTGGGACAAATTAATCTTGTGTCTGGAGAGATTGCAGAAGATTTAACCTATTACTATGCAACGAGCGAGCAGGTACCAACTAGTATTGCTCTTGGCGTGCTGATGAACAAGAACAATACAGTAAGACAAGCAGGTGGTTTTATTATCCAAATGATGCCTTTTGCTGATGAGGAAGTAGTTAATAAATTAGAAAGTAAAATAAATGAAATAAATAGTATTACAAGTCTTCTAGATGCCGACATGACGCCTGAGATGATTTTGGAGTATGTTCTAGGTGAATTTGGACTTGAAATTATGGACCAGATTCCGACGAAATTTTATTGTAATTGTAGTAAAGAACGTGTAGAAAAGGCTGTTATTAGTATTGGGAAGAAAGATATCGCAGAGATGATAGAGGATCAAGAGCCGATTGAGGTGAATTGCCATTTCTGTAGTAAACATTATTGCTTTTCAGTAGAAGAATTAAAGAAGATACTAGAAATGAGTAGGTAGTATACCAGCTCTTACGTAGTTATCAATACAAAAACGCACAAAAGTGCGAGCAAGATAAAATTATAGAGCGTGAATATGCAAAGATATTTTAATGGTTTGGCATCTTTCGTTTTACAATAAAATTTATAAGAAATGAGGCTGGCTAAAGACGCGACAAGTGTTCCTAGCCCGCCTAGATTCGTACCAAGAATTAATGCCTTATAGTCCTTTGTGAAGGTAGATAATAAAACTGCCGCTGGGACATTACTGATTCCTTGACTTAATATTATTGATACTAGGAGCTCTCTTGCTTTGATTAAATTCGCTAGATAATCTTGAATCATCGTTATATTTCCTATGTTACCCACAAAGATAAAAAAACACAAAAAGGTAAGAAGAAGTGAATAATCCACACTCTTTAAAGTATTTCGATCAAAGACAAGCGTACAAAGTATAACAATAATTAAGGTAGTGCGATAGTCAATTAAGTGCAATACACTACACAAACAAAAGAGAAAAAGAATACTGTAAAAACCAATATTAAACCAATGCACTGTATTTATTTTTTCATTTCTTGGTTGGGTAAAAATAAGTGTCTCTTTCTTTATCAAAAGAACGGTGCTACTTAATAGAACAAAAGAAATGAGAGTAATCGGTAATGTTATTCGAAAGAATTCTATAATGGGTACTTTGTAATAGGAATATAGATATAGGTTTTGCGGATTACCAATTGGAGTTAATATACTGCCAAGGTTTGCTGCAATGGTTTGCAGGACGATTACATAGATGAGGTGCTTAGACTGCCCCGTCATTGCAAGAAGCAAAATGGTAAATGGAACAAAGGTTATCAGCGCCACATCATTCGTAATCCACATGGAAGTGAAAAAGCATAGCATAATGAGAACATAACAAAGGCTTCTGGTAGTTGATACTTTATGTAACAGCTTCTTTGATAGTAGCAAAAATACGCCAGTTTTATTAAAACCAGCAATGACAGCCATCAGACAGAACAATAGACATAAGACACGAAAATCTATATAAGAAAAGTATTCCTTTGAGGGTGGTACAAAGAACATGGAAAATATTGCAATTATTCCTGCAATTAGTAAAACGGTGTCTGATTTTAGAAATTTTTTAAATTTAGTCTGAAGTAATTTCATAATGTGTCTCATTTCTCTGATTTTCTGGTTTTAAAGCCCTTTTAGAGCATTTTCACTCACATATTCTACCTTATTTGAGAAAGAAAATCAATTATAATAGATAGGTATTGCATGAAACGATTTTCTTTGTTAAAATCATAGTGACATTTTATAGAAACATACTGTTAGATATCAAAGGAGCTTATTGAAAATGAATCGTGAAGTGAATACAATTTTAAACAATACGAAGGAAACCCAAAGGGATTACTTGTTTGATAATTTGCGAGCAATCTTCATTATCCTTGTAGTTTTGGGACATGTTCTTACCTCAATGATAGGTCAGTCAGATGTTATCAAAAGTATTTATTATTTTGTCTTCTTCTTTCATATGCCAGCACTTACGTTTATCTCGGGTTATTTTTCTAAAAATTTAGAAAAGAGCAGAGCTACTACGTTTGAATCATTATTACTTCCATATCTGTTTTTAAATATCATTACCTATATTTATAAACTTACCATTATTGGAGAAGGATACTTTGGATTTCGAGCATTTAAACCATTATGGGGATTGTGGTATTTACTTGCTCTATTCCTATGGAAATTTTTCTTGAAGGATTTAGTGAGAATTCGCTATATTCTTCCACTTAGTTTTTTGATTGCTATTCTAAGTGGTTACAGTAAGGAATTTTCGAAATATATGGCACTTGGAAGATTACTTTGTTTCCTACCATTTTTCCTCCTTGGATATTATTGTACCAAGGAACATATTGATAAAATTAGAAAAATTCCGAAGCTTGTCTCAGTTGCTATTCTAGCAGGGGCTGGTATCTTATCAATATATTTATTAAGGGTTAAGATATTTGGGGTTGGAATACTTTATTTATGGAAGCCGTATCAGCGGAAGTCTTCTAATTATGAAGAGATGCTCTATCGTATCCTCGTTTATGTAGTGGCAATTGCAATAACAGTTGCAATAATAACCCTAGTAAGTAGAAAGAAGAGCTTCCTTTCACAGATTGGAAGGAATACGATGACAGTATATATCTTCCACCTATTTACCATTCCAATTTTAGAAAAACTTGAAATATTAAAAGGGCAGCCTTATCTTTATATGCTATACTCCATTCCAATGACAGCAATCATCGTATACCTTTTTTCCCGTCCTATGGCAAAGAAGATATATGATACCGGAATGAATCGATTAACCAGTTTTGTTATGAAAAAATCTATATAATATTTTATGGTAGCCAAACATGTTACTAATTGGCAGGAGGTATCAGCGTGAAACTAAGTATCATCATCCCTTTTCATAAAGGAAAACATTTTTTGGAGGATTGCTTTGATAGCATAGAGGCACAAGGATTGCATAGTTTTGAGACAATCTTAGTACTAGATCATGTGAAGGAAGATATCTCTCACCTAATCAGTAAATATAAGGAAAGCCTTCATATTACGATGGTTGAATTAAAGGAGCCTAGTGATAAAAGGCAAAATTTTGGTGATGAAGAAGATAAAAAAATATTTGAAGGCTTTAGTGGTGTTGCAAATGCAAGAAATATAGGCATGGATGCAGCAGCGGGAGATTATATTTACTTTTTAGATAGCGATGACTACGTATTTGGTACAACGTTATCACTATTACTGAAAGAAGCAGAAGAACAGACTGCAGATATGGTTTATGGAAAGAACAATTACACTTGGTTTAAAAGAAAAGTTTTTTTGGCTTCCCAAGAAGGTAAAAATTCAGAAGAAGAATCAGATGAAAATACAGATGATAATGATCATAAAAAGGAAGCACTGGGAATAGAAGAAGCAATAGTGCAAAGAAGAAAAAGAATTCTTGAAGTACAGGAAGTATTGCAAGCGGAAACGTTAGACAACAAAGTGCAGACACTAGCCCAACGGGCCGAGGCATACTATCACTTATTTGTCTCAAAAAAGGGTTTGAAAAATGTTTCCGTATTGGGTATTTTATTCCGTAGAAGCTTTTTGAATCAACATAACATAAGGTTTTGTGAGGATTTTGTCTTTTATTCGGATTTATCTTTTATCATTCATGTTCTTGAACAAGTAGAGCATTGTAATTATGTAGAAGAAGCGGTTTATGTTATGAGAAAACATAATGATCCAATTCACTTTCCGGCTTTATCGCAATCAAGAACAGAGGATAAATTTGAGGAATATATTGCAGCATATGAGCAAGTATGCAATAGAGTGGACAAAAATAGTGCCTTAAGGCGTTTTTTAGATGAGAAGCTCATCAAATATTTTACCGGTACTTTTGCGTCTAGGTTGAGAAGAAGCGAAAACAATGCATGGCGAACTGAGCGCTTTAAAACAATCCATGGCTTTGTAAAGGCGATGGATGAGAAGCGAATCAAAGCATTAAAAGGTTATGAAAAGAGAATTGTAAAAGCATTAATAAGTGGGAATGTTAAAAAAACAGTACGAATTGTGAATATACACTTAGGCTTAAAAAAGCTAAAGAAAATTAAGAATAATAAAAGAGTCTTTGCCTATTATTTATATTTTAAATTTTTCATAAAGATGCCAGTCAAAGAAAATTGGGTAATTTGTGAAAGCTTTTTTGGTAAGAGCTATTCCGACAGTCCTAAATATATTTATGAATACCTTTGTAAAAACTATCCAGGAAAATATAAATTTATTTGGGTAGTTAATAAAAGGACAAAGATCCCATTTCACCCAATCAAGGTAAAACGGTTTAGTATTCGCTATGTATACTATTTAGCCCGTTGCAAGTATGATGTTTTCAACGTCAGACAACCGGAATGGATGAGAAAGAGAGAAGAAAATATATTCTTAGAGACTTGGCATGGAACTCCTTTAAAGAAGCTAGTATTTGATCAAGAAGAAGTAATGGGAGCTTCACCGCTCTACAAGGCACAATTTTATAAACAGTCGAGAATTTGGGATTACTTAGTGTCTGCAAATCATTTTTCCTCAGATGCTTTTAAAAGTGCATTCCTGTATGATAATGAGATACTGGAATATGGTTATCCTCGCAATGATATTCTGCATAGTGAGAACAAGGAGGAGTTAACAAAACATCTTAGGAAAAAACTTCGGATTCCAGAGGGTAAGAAGACCATTCTCTATGCTCCTACCTGGCGGGATGACGAATACTATGGTAGAGGTGAATATAAATTTGCATTAAAGCTTGATTTAAGATTATTAAAAGAAAAATTAGGGAATGAATATGTAGTACTACTTCGTACCCACTACTTTATTGCTGATGCGCTTGATGTTACTGGACTTGAGGACTTTGCATTCAATGTCAGTAAATATGATGATATATCCGAGCTTTATCTTGTCTCTGATATCCTCATCACAGATTACTCCTCTGTATTTTTTGATTATGCGAACCTGAAAAGGCCAATACTTTTTTATACGTATGATTTAGAAAAGTATCGTGATATGCTGCGTGGTTTTTATATGGATATTGAGAAAGATGTTCCGGGTCCCTTACTCTATAATAACGAAGAGGTAGTGGAAGCAATTAAGGATATTGATGAGATTTCCCAAGACTATGCAGAGAGGTATGAAGCCTTCTATGAGAGATTTTGTAGCTTAGAAGATGGACATGCATCTGAGAATGTTGCAAAACGTGTATTTGGTGTGTAGTTTAATTTAACATATTGTTGCAAAATAGTTCGATTTATTCAATAGTTTTGTGCAAATAAGCAAATTTACCGATCATCCATGAAAAAACTATTGCGAATTTGGCTCTTATGATTATAATAGGAAGAGTAATGGGAATGGATTCTGAATGGCTGCATGAAAATAATACAACGAAGGATAGGTGGCAGATATAATGAAAAAATTGGACATGGTCTACGAAGGAAAAGCAAAAAAGGTATTCTCGACTGATGTGGAAGACGTATTTATTGTGGATTATAAGGATGATGCAACCGCTTTTAATGGTTTGAAAAAAGGAACTATTATAGGTAAGGGTGTTGTCAATAACAAAATGACAAACCATATCTTCAGAATGTTAGAAAAAGAAGGCATTCCAACACATTATATTGAAGAATTAAGTGATCGTGAAACTGCAGTTAAGAAGGTTCAAATTGTTCCGCTAGAGGTTATCATAAGAAATGTTTCTGCTGGAAGCTTTGCCAAGAAACTTGGTATTGAAGAAGGAAGAAAATTACTGATTCCTACGTTGGAATTTTCCTATAAAGATGATGCTCTTGGCGATCCTATGATCAATGACTATTATGCAATTGCCATTGGCGCAGCAACCAAAGAAGAAATTGACCGAATTACCGAATTAGTATTTAAAATCAACGATGTACTTTGCAAATATTTTTTAGAATGTGGAATTGAATTAATCGACTTTAAGGTAGAGTTTGGTAGATATAAAGGTGAGATTATCTTAGCAGATGAGATTTCACCAGATACTTGCAGATTATGGGATATTAACACCCATGATAAATTAGATAAAGACCGCTTTAGAAGAGATCTTGGTAATGTAGAGGATGCTTATCAAGAAGTATTTAAGCGTTTAGGAATTCAATAAATAAATATGTGGGGCTGTCTCAGAAGGAACGTTTCATGTCGCATTAATATTATCACAAAAAAATATGGATATCGTTTCGTAGGATAAAACAGAATTTTTGTAATAAAATTATGTGGGGCATATAGGAAACTGATTTTGAGACAGCCTCTTGTACTTGGATTTTTGCTTCACTATGAATTAGTTAATGTTACGTATGATTGACATATAGATAGAGAGGATGAATGAAAACACATGGATATGGAAAATAACAGCTTAGTTCCAGAAGGATTACATGAGGAATGTGGCGTTTTTGGTGTTTATGATTTAGATGGAAATGACGTCGTATCCACGATATATTATGGCTTGTTTGCACTTCAACACAGAGGACAAGAAAGCTGCGGCATTGCGGTTAGTCAAACGAGTGGACCAAAGGGTAAAGTAAAAGCCTGTAAGGGAATGGGACTGGTAAGTGAAGTATTTACACCTGAGAATCTAGACAGTATCAAGGGGGATATCGGTGTTGGACATGTTCGTTATTCTACTGCTGGGGAAAGTAATATTAATAATACACAGCCGTTGGTGCTGAATTATGTAAAGGGAACACTTGCACTGGCTCATAATGGTAATCTTGTAAATGCACTTGAATTAAGAAGAGAGCTAGAATATACAGGAGCTATTTTCCAAACTACAATTGACTCTGAGGTTATCGCATACCATATTGCAAGGGAAAGACTGAATGCATCAACAGTTGAGGAAGCAGTCAGAAGAGCAATGCTAAAGATTAGTGGTGCCTATTCACTTGTAATCATGAGTCCAAGGAAACTCATTGGAGCAAGAGACCCCTTTGGTTTCCACCCACTCTGTATTGGAAAAAGAGGTAATGCTTATATTTTAGCCTCTGAAACTGCAGCACTAAGTGCAGCGGATGCTGAGTTTGTCCGTGACGTTTTGCCAGGTGAAGTTGTAATGATAGATAGTCAAGGTATTCATTCGGATACCTCGCTTTGCAGTACTAAGATAGCTAGATGTATCTTTGAATATATTTATTTTGCTAGACCGGATAGCCGTATTGATGGTGTGAGTGTTTATAATTCAAGAATAATGGCTGGTAGAATCTTGGCACAGACTTATCCAGTGGATGCGGATATAGTTGTGGGCGTACCAGATTCCGGTAATGCAGCAGCATTTGGTTATGCGCTTGAGTCAAAGATTCCATTTGGAATGGCATTTGTAAAAAACAGTTATGTTGGAAGAACCTTTATTAAACCGAAGCAAGCAATGCGTGTTTCTAGTGTTCGTATTAAATTAAATGTGCTCCCCGAAGTAGTTAAGGGTAAGAGAGTAGTTATGATTGACGATTCTATTGTTCGTGGAACTACCAGCGCGAAAATTGTAAAAATGCTTAAGAGTGCGGGTGCTACAGAGGTTCATGTAAGAATTAGTTCTCCACCCTTCTTACATCCATGTTACTTTGGAACGGACATACCGACCGGAGATCAGCTAATCGCATTTAATAATTCAGTCGATCAAATTCGCGAATTAATCAGTGCAGATTCACTTGGATATCTTGCAGTAGAAAGACTGAGCGAATTGCTTGAGGGAGACAAAGGATATTGTGATGCATGCTTTACTGGCAATTATCCGATTGAACCACCGAAGGAAGAGATTCGCGGAGATTACGATAAATAATAGAGAGAAAATTGGTACAAGAGTAGATTTTTTACACTTGAACCAAATATTAAAAGATAGAATTTCGGAGGTTTCGTATGAGCAATGATAAATATATAAGTCCCTTATCAGAACGTTATGCAAGTAAGGAAATGCAATATATTTTCTCCCCAGATATGAAGTTTAGAACCTGGAGAAAGCTCTGGATTGCACTTGCGGAGACAGAGAAAGAACTTGGTTTAAATATTACAGAGGAACAAATAGAAGAACTCAAAGCATTTCAGGATGACGTAAATTATGAGGTCGCAAAAGAACGTGAAGCGTTGGTTCGCCATGATGTTATGTCACACGTATATGCTTATGGAGTGCAGTGCCCAAAGGCGAAGGGAATTATCCATCTAGGTGCTACCTCATGTTATGTTGGAGATAACACGGATGTTATTGTAATGGCAGAAGCATTAAAGCAAGTGAAGAAGAAGTTGGTCAATGTAATGGCTGAACTATCTAAATTTGCAATGGAATATAAGGCACTCCCAACGCTAGCATTTACACATTTCCAACCAGCACAGCCAACTACCGTTGGTAAGAGAGCAGCACTATGGTTAATGGAACTTAAGATTGATTTAGAAGATATCGACTACTTAATTGGTAGTATGAGATTATTAGGATCAAAAGGCACTACCGGAACACAGGCTAGTTTCTTAGAGCTGTTTGATGGAGACTTTGATAAGATTAAAAGATTGGATCAAATAATTGCAGACAAGATGGGCTTTATCGGATGCTATCCAGTCTCTGGACAGACCTATTCTAGAAAAGTTGATACGAGAGTGTTAAATATTCTTGCAGGAATCGCTGCAAGTGCACATAAATTCTCCAACGATATTCGACTATTACAACATTTAAAAGAAATTGAAGAACCATTTGAGAAAAACCAGATAGGCTCCTCTGCTATGGCATATAAGAGAAATCCAATGAGAACAGAACGAATTGCCTCCTTAGCAAACTATGTTATGGTAGATGCGCTTAACCCAGCAATTACTTCGGCAACGCAATGGTTTGAAAGAACCTTAGACGACTCGGCAAACAAGAGAATTAGTATTCCAGAAGGCTTCCTTGCCATTGACGGAATCTTAGACCTCTACTTAAATGTGGTTGATGGACTAGTTGTATATCCGAAAGTAATAGAAAAACATCTACTCCAGGAACTCCCATTTATGGCAACCGAAAACATTATGATGGATGCTGTAAAGGCTGGTGGGGATAGACAGGAACTTCATGAGAAGATTAGGACTTTATCCATGGAAGCTGGTAAGAATGTTAAGGAACTTGGACTTGAGAATAACTTACTTGAGTTGATTGCTGCTGACCCGGCCTTCAACATGAGTTTAGAAGAGCTTAAGGGATCCATGGACCCTACAAAATTCACAGGTTGTGCGAAGGAACAAACAGAAGAATTTGTGAATGAAGTAATTAAACCAATCCTTGAGGAAAATAAATCTTTACTGGGACTAAAGGCAGATATTAAGGTCTGATTTGCTATATAAATAGATTTAAGAATAGTAAGCTTAATAATATCAAATCGTCACGCACAGAGCAGAGATACTTTGTGGTGACGATTTTTTGTGTCATAAGTTTAATACACAGTATTTTTCATTTATAATTCAATTTTACATCCAACATGTTCAATCCCATTTCTGATTGCACTTTCATCTGTAGACTCATTATAATCAACTTCAATGGAACCTCTACCTAAATCAACATTTACTTTTTTCACACCATCTAATTCATCTAAAACATTTTTTACTTGCGTTTTAATTTGATTGTTACGCAAACCAGTTACATTATAATGCGCTTTATTCATAAGAACCTCCTTTGCTAGTAAATATGAGAAGGAATTTCCATTGGAATTCATTCTCATATTTATGTGTGAAAACAGTTTTTCCGTTTTTACACTATGAAAGCTTTGTTTTTTGCACATTGATTGCAGAAGGTTTTTTTTGATCCTTTGCCATATCAAATGTCACTTCTTCCCCTTCATGAACATCTTTATTGTTCCCCTTTTCTTTCACCTGCGAATGATGCAAAAAGACATCGTTGCCATCATTCGCAGAGATAAACCCATAACCTCTTTCATTATCAAACCATTTAACAACTCCAAGATAACTTGCCATCCTATTACCTCCCTTAAGATCATGAATGGATATCATAATACACAATTAAAAATTATTGAAAAGATATCACTATAAAAGGATATCCTAAAAGTAGTTTCTGTTTTTATCATCATTTTTATAATGGGAATTACTAATTATATATTGGAGAAATTTTTATTAAAATATTTATTTGTGAATTGCAATAAAATGATAGTTTTTAAATGAGAATTTAAATTAGTATTTGCTTACATTTTCCGCGGATGGTATAATTATATAGATTAATTAACGTGACTCCATAAGGAGAGATTATATGAATATCAACTTAGAATACTATCGAATATTTTATTTTGTAGCAAAAGCTGGTAGCTTTACACTGGCAGGGGAGGATCTGTGTATCTCACAACCAGCGGTTAGTCAGGCAATCAAGCTCTTAGAGACAAACCTTGGCAGTAAATTGTTCATTCGTATCCCCAAGGGAGTGAAACTCACACCAGAGGGTGAAGTACTTTTTACTTATATACAAAGAGGCTATGAATTTATAAAGCTGGGAGAAACGAAATTCCAGAAGATGCTTGATCTAGAAAATGGTGAGATTCGAATTGGTGCGAGTGATATGACATTACAGTTTTATTTACTCCCATATCTTGAGAAATTTCATGAGAAATACCCCAAGATTAAGTTTACAATTACGAATGCGCCAACGCCAGAGACACTAGAATATTTATACGAAGGAAAGATTGATTTTGGTATAGTAAGTGAACCATTTGAAGCTAGGCCTGAGATTAAGATTGTAAAGGTGCGAACCATTCAGGATATCTTTGTTGCAGGTAACAGATTTCGTAATATTAAGGGTAAAATACTTAAATATAAGGAGCTTGAAGAATTACCAATTATTTGTCTAGAACATAACACTAGCACGAGAAAATATGTGGATGAATTTCTAATGGAAAATGAGGTTGTTCTAAAGCCGGAGTTTGAGCTTGCTATGAGTGATATTATCGTCCAATTTGCGGGGCGTAATCTTGGCATTGGATGTGTGATGAAGGACTTCGCAAAGGAATACATTGCTAAGGGAGAACTCTTTGCTCTTCAATTTGAAAAAGAGATACCACAGAGGCATTTTTGTATCATTACAAGTAGTCAGAACCCAATCTCTACTGCGGCGAAAGAATTACTTGGTATGCTTGGAGAAGTGTGAGGAAAAGCATCTTCACACATCATGTCTGTAAGTGTGATGTAAGATATAATTATGGGTTTTTGAGTGCTTGCTAAGGCAAGAAGATGGAGGTTATTATGAAAAGAATTGCACAATTTCAGAAGGTAAGCCAAGAACAGTTTCAAACTGCATGGGTAGATACCTTTTTTCAACTAAAAGAAATGGAAAATATAGATTTATTAAATAGTATCCGTGATATTTACGCAACAATACAGCTTCCAAAGAGAGCAACACAGGGTTCTGCTGGATATGATTTCTATAGTCCACTTGAATTTGCATTAAAACCAAGTCAAAGCATTAAAATTCCAACAGGGATTCGTGCACGAATTGATGAGGGTTGGGTACTAAAGTGTTATCCTCGTAGTGGACTTGGCTTTAAATATCGCTTGCAGATGAACAACACAGTTGGCATCATTGATAGCGATTATTACAATTCTGATAACGAAGGTCATATCTTTTGTAAAATCACCAATGACTCAAAAGAAGGTAAGACAGTGATAGTGGAGCAAGGGATGGGTTTTATGCAAGGTATATTCGTGGAATATGGAATCACGGTTGATGATGAAGCGGATGAAACAAGGAATGGTGGATTTGGCAGTACGTCAAAGTGATTATAATAGAAAGTATAATTGGTGATGCAATAGGAAGATCAATTGGAAGAACAATAGGAAGATCAATAGGAGGAACAATAGGAAGATCAATAGGTAGTATAATAGAAGAAGGAGGGGTTTGTTATGGATATCAGAAAAGCGGGAGTAAATGATATTAATGCAATTGTCGCAAACCGAATGGAATTTATTCGTAATATTGATGGTCAACATGAGGTTGAAATACCCGGTGATTTTGAAGGAAATACCAATGCATGCTTAAAAGAGCTGATAGAGGATAATTCGCTGGTAGCTTGGATGGCTATAGATCAAGACGTAATAGCGTCGATAGCGATGGTATGCTTTTACCAGGTGCTGCCTTTAATGTCGAATAGGTCAGGTAAAATGGGTTATCTATTAAATGTATATACACTTCCTGAATATAGGGAAAAAGGTTTGGCAACTACTGTTTTGAATAAAATTATAGAAGAAGCTAAAAATAGAAATGTAGGTAAGCTCTATTTAAATGCCACCGATGCTGGAATGCCACTTTATAAAAAATTAGGCTTTGAAGTACTATCAAGGGATATGGCTCTAGTAATAAAATAACACAAGGGGGATAAAAATGGCTGGAATTATTGCTCATTTGGCAATTGCAAGAGAAATATTGAAACTTTTGCCTAAGAATACGATAGAAAATGAAGGATTATTTTATGCCGGATCAATTGCACCAGATGCAATTCATGCAAGAGAAAGCTTCGTAAGAGCTGAAAAAAAACATATCCATTTGAGAGATGATATTCCGGATAAAGATTTTGCTATCATAGAAAATCTAGAACTCTTTCATAAGCGAGTAGCAGATTTCATTACTATAAATATCGTGAGAGATGATGCTTTGCTAGATTTGTACCGCGGATTTGTAGTGCATATTCTGACAGATGAATTATTCGTACTAACCATACGACAAGAATTTACAGAGGCGATGGAAGAGCTTGGGATAGCACAGAGCGATAAAGCATATTACAACAATATTATTACAGACTTAAATCGTAATGATGCCCTCTTAGTTAAAAAGTGCGTTGGACTAGAAGAGGTGAGACTTCAATTGGAACAGGTTAAGCCGTATCAGGTGGAAGGATATCTAAGCGAAAAGGAATTAAATGATAGTCGATATTGGGTTATCAATCAGCATTACTGTGAGGTGCAGGAAAATAAGGAGCCCGATTACATTAGTTATGAGAGAATGCTTGACTTTATCCATATGGCAGCAGAGAATATTGCGAAGAGACTTTCTGAGGGTGGGAATCTACCAAGAATGTTCTAGAAAAAGAGGGAGTTAAATCAATTTGCCCTATACTGGTTAAAAATACGGCAATAAATGCCAATCAATATAAGTATTTATTATGATGTATATAATCAATATTGATTTTACTTATGCGGAAAAAGGCATTATACTTAGTATAGTATTTGGGTATAATAATTCTAATCTATTTCCAAGGAGGACTTCATAATGGTTAAAGCAATAGTAGGTGCCAATTGGGGCGATGAAGGTAAAGGTAAAATTACAGATATGTTAGGCCAAGATTCAGATATCATTGTACGTTTTCAAGGTGGTAGCAATGCAGGTCATACAATCATTAATGATTACGGCAAATTTGCACTTCATTTACTTCCTTCTGGTGTATTTTATAAACATACAACTAGCGTAATTGGTAATGGTGTAGCACTTAATATTCCATACTTATTTAAAGAAATTAAAGGTTTAATTGATCGTGGCGTTCCAATGCCTAAGATATTAGTTTCCGACCGAGCACAGATTATGATGCCATATCATATTTTGTTTGATCAATATGAAGAAGAAAGACTTGGCGGTAAATCTTTTGGATCTACCAAATCAGGTATTGCTCCCTTCTATTCTGATAAATATGCGAAAATTGGTTTCCAGGTATCAGAATTATTTGATGATGATGTTTTAAAAGAGAAGCTTGCCAGTGTTTGTGAATATAAGAATGTTATCTTAGAACATTTATATCACAAGCCAGCATTAAATCCAGAGGAATTGTTTGATTTAATGATAGAATATAGAGATATGGTTGCACCATATGTATGTGATGTATCTGCTTTTCTTCACAATGCAATCAAGGAAGGTAAGAATATCCTATTAGAAGGTCAGCTTGGAGCACTTAAGGATCCTGACTTTGGTATCTACCCAATGGTTACGTCCTCTTCCACCTTAGCAGCATACGGTGCAATTGGCGCCGGAATTCCAGCTTATGAGATTAAGGATGTAGTCACAGTTGTTAAGGCTTACTCGAGTGCAGTTGGTGCCGGTGAGTTTGTAAGTGAGATTTTTGGTGCAGAAGCTGACGAGTTAAGAAGACGCGGTGGCGACGGCGGCGAATATGGAGCAACGACAGGCAGACCAAGACGTATGGGCTGGCTCGATGCAGTAGCTTCCCGTTATGGATGTAGAATGCAGGGCGCTACTGAGGTAGCACTTACAGTACTTGATGTTCTAGGTTACCTTGACGAATTACCAATTTGCGTAGGCTACGAAATTGATGGAGTAGTAACAAAAGATTTCCCAACCACAGTAAAGCTTGCAAAAGCAAAACCGGTTTATGTAAATCTACCAGGTTGGAAACAGGAAATCAGAGGTATTCGTAATTATATGGATCTACCAGAAAATTGTAGAAAATATATTGAATTCATTGAGAAGGAACTTGAAGTTCCAATCACCTTGGTGTCAAATGGACCAGGAAGAGATGAAATCATCAGAAAATAAGCAAATTTATATTGGGACGAGGAAAACTTGTAAGCGAAATGCTGCAGGAGTTCCTCGTCCTTATTAAATTAATTATAAAAATTTAATGGATAAATATAACTAATTATTAAAAGTATTAAAATTAAATTAAGACGTGAAATAGTTATTGACATGATAAAAGAATGTGATATAATACGATAATACTTAGGTGCCTAACCATTATTGCTATAATTTACATGGAAGGGAGATGAGAACGTGGATAAAATTGAAATTAAAAGGCTTGCAGATGTTTTTTCGGAATTGTTTAAAGCAGTTCATCTACAATCCTATCAGGGTTTGGATAAATTGAATTTATACCCTGGTCAACCACAGTTATTGGCACTGATTAAATCGAAGGAAGGAATAACTCAAAAAGAGCTATCAGAAAGAAAATTTGTAACTCCAGCAACAATTACAGGAATGCTTAATAAATTAGAAGCACATAAATTGGTATATCGTGTATCTGATCAAGAAGACAAGAGAATTATGAGAGTCTATCTTACGGAAGAGGGAAGAAGACTTACTGTGCAGAGTGATCAATTTATGAGCGATCTATCAGATAGAGTGTTTGAAGGATTTACGGATGAAGAAATAGAGCAATATATCAACCTAACAGATAAAATGAGAAAAAATCTTCAATCGCATAATTGTAATAATGAGCAGAAAGGATGACAAAATGTTTAAATTAGTAAAGTATTTAAAGAAATCGATTGTACTTATCATTGCAGTTACAATCCTTCTATTTTTACAAGCAGCATGTGATTTATCATTACCTACTTATACTTCTGAAATTGTAAATATTGGAATACAGCAGGGTGGTATCAATCAAATTGTACCTGATATAATTCGAAAATCAGAGATGGAAAGGATTACTCTATTCTTAAGCCAAGAGGGAAAAGAGGAAGTACTTAGCCACTATGTATTATTAAATAAAGAGGAATTGAATGCAGATGAGTGGTCAAGCTATCTAAAAAAATATCCTCTATTAAATACAGAGGAACTTTTAGTTTGGGATAAAAAAGCGAAGGAAATTTTAGCAGAGCATTTAGCAATGCCGGTTATGATGACTTCAAATTTTGAGAGTGAAAGTGAAACCTCTACGCAAATGATAGCTAAGATCACTTCCAATCTACCGACTGAATTGACGAAGGATAGGAATATATTCGAAATATTAAGTATGCTTCCACAAGAGAATTTAGATACTATGATAGCTGCGATGAAGGAACAGTTTTCGCAATTACCGGAGTCCATCATAACACAATCGGATTATGCTTATGTTAAGACGGAGTATAAGGCCGTAGGTGTTGATGTTTCTAAGATACAAACAAACTTTATTTTGGTTGTTGGCGCTAAGATGATTGGTCTTGCTCTCTTAGCAATGCTTGCTTCTATTATTGTTACCTTTTTAGCTTCTAGAATTGCTGCAAAATTAGGAAAGCGACTTAGAAGCGAGGTATTTCATAAGGTTGTATCTTTTTCGAATACCGAGATGGATCAATTTTCAACCGCTTCGCTCATCACGAGGAGTACCAATGATATCCAACAAGTGCAGATGCTTTTAGTAATGTTACTTCGAATTGTAATTTATGCGCCAATCTTAGCGATTGGTGGGATTATTAAGGTGCTTAACACAAATACATCAATGGCATGGGTCTTAGTAGTCGGAGTTAGTGCAATATTTGCGTTGGTGGCAGTACTATTTATCGTAGCTATGCCTAAATTTAAGATAATGCAAAAATTAGTAGATCGGATCAACTTGGTCATGCGTGAAATTATTACTGGTTTACCTGTAATACGTGCATTTAGCACGGAAGAGCATGAGAAGAAACGTTTTGATAAAGCAAATAAAGATCTCACAAGCAATAGTCTTTTTGTTAACCGCGCTATGACATTTATGATGCCAACTATGATGCTAATCATGAACTTAATTGCAATCTTGATTGTATGGGTTGGCGCAAAAGGAATCAATAATGGAGAAATGCAGGTCGGTGATATGATGGCTTTTATCCAATATACAATGCAGATCATCATGTCCTTCTTAATGCTAACGATGGTTTCCATTATGCTTCCTAGAGCAAGTGTATCGGCTAAACGTATCGATGAGATCTTAACGACACAAAACATGATCAAAGATCCAGAGAAAGAAGAAAAGTTTGCAGAACAAGTGAAGGGCTTAGTTGAGTTTAAAAATGTTTCCTTCCGTTATCCGGGTGCAAATGAGGATGTCTTATCAAATATTAACTTTACGGCAAAACCTGGTGAAACTACAGCAATAATCGGAAGTACAGGTAGTGGTAAATCAACAATGATTAATCTTATTCCAAGATTCTATGATATAACCGAAGGTAGCATACTTGTTGATGGTGTTGATATCAGACAAATTAACCAGCATACACTTCGAGAAAAACTAGGATATGTACCACAAAAAGGAGTATTGTTCTCTGGAACGATAGAATCAAATATTAAATTTGGTAATCTATTAGCGACTGAAGAGGAGATGGTTCGTGCTTCACGTGTTGCACAAGCAACAGAATTTATTGATGACCTTACAGAAGGTTATCAAAACTCCATATCACAGGGTGGAACGAATGTATCTGGAGGACAGAAGCAGAGATTGTCAATTGCAAGAGCAATTGCAAATAATCCGGAAATTTATATCTTCGATGATAGTTTTTCTGCTTTAGATTACAAGACAGATGTGGCACTTCGTAAAGCACTGAAAGAGGAAATTGCAGAGAGTGCTGTCATAATCGTGGCACAGAGAATTAGTACGATTATGAGTGCAGAACAAATAATTGTTCTTGATGAAGGTCGTATAGTGGGAAAAGGAACGCATAAAGAACTTCTAAAGAATTGTGAAGTATATCAGCAAATTGCATCTTCCCAATTATCAAAGGAGGAATTAGACTATGAGCAATGAGAAAAAGAGCAACGAGAGAATAAATGACGTACAGCCTCCTAAGAGACAGGGTGGAGGAAGACATGGTGGAATGGGGCCTGGTGGTGGAATGGGTATGCCGGGAGAAAAGGCCAAGAACTTTAAGGTAACCATGAAAAAGCTAGTTTCTTATCTTGCAAAATATAAAATAGGATTTTTATTTGTATTAATTTTTGCAATTGGAAGTACTATATTTTCAATTGTAGGACCTACCATATTAGGTGATGCAACAACTGAGATTTTCAATGGATTGATTAATAAGATCAGTGGCGGTACAGGAATTGATTTTGATGCAGTTGGTAAAATTCTACTTATTTTGGTTTGCCTCTATGTGGCAAGTGCTATTTTTTCCTTTGTTCAAGGCTATATCATGACAGGTATATCACAGAAGGTTACCTATAAGTTTAGAAGAGATATCTCTGAAAAAATTCATCGTATGCCAATGAATTATTTTGATACAACAACACATGGAGAAATACTATCAAGAGTAACAAATGATGTTGATACGTTAAGTACTAGTTTGAATCAAAGCTTAACACAGTTAATCACCTCCGTTATTATGATAATCGGTGTATTAGTGATGATGTTAAGAATCAGTGTTTCTATGACATTAATGGCATTGCTGATATTACCAATTTCCATCGGTATGGTCGCTGGTATCATGAAGAAGTCACAAAAATATTTCAAACAGCAGCAAGAATATCTTGGTCATGTTAATGGTCAAGTTGAAGAAGTTTACGGCGGACATAATATTATAAAAGCTTTTAACAAAGAAGAGGATGTAACCAAAGAGTTTGATAGTCAAAATGAGAAATTATATGAATCTGCATGGAAATCACAGTTTCTGTCGGGACTCATGTTTCCGATTATGACCTTCGTTGGTAACTTGGGTTATGTTGGAGTTTCTATCTTAGGTGGTTATTTAACTATTCGAGGGAAAATCCAAATTGGTCAAATTCAATCCTTTATTCAGTATGTTAGAAACTTTACGCAACCAATCACTCAGTTGACGCAGGTAGCAAATATGTTCCAGTCTACTGCAGCTGCAGCAGAAAGAGTATTTGAATTCCTAGAAGAAGTGGAAGAAGAACAGAATGCTTTAATTCCTGAACTAGAAACTACTTTGGACCAAGGCTTAGAAGGACAGACTGATTTAGCTTCTACACCAGAAACTGCTTTCATTCCTGTTTCAGTGGAAGAATTGGAAGGTAACGTTGAATTTAAAAATGTACATTTTGGATATAGTCCAGACAAGATTATTATTAATGACTTTAGTGCAAAGGTAAAACAAGGACAGAAAATCGCGATTGTTGGTCCTACCGGTGCAGGAAAGACCACTATGGTTAAGCTTCTGATGCGCTTTTATGATATCAATAGTGGAGAAATTCTTATTGATGGACATAACATTAATTATTTTAAAAGAAGTGAAATAAGAACAATGTTTGGTATGGTTCTTCAAGATGCATGGTTATTTAATGGTAGCATCAGAGAAAACATCAGATATGGTAAGCTAGGTTCCACCGATGAAGAAGTAGAAGCAGCAGCTAGAGCAGCTCATGTTCACCATTTTATATCAACACTACCGGATGGTTACAATATGGAATTAAACGAAGAGGCTAGCAATGTATCCCAAGGTCAGAAACAGTTGTTAACGATTGCACGTGCTATACTTGCAGATCCTAAAATCTTGATTCTTGATGAGGCAACAAGTTCCGTAGATACAAGAACAGAGATTAGAATCCAGAAAGCAATGGATAATCTGATGAAGGGAAGAACCAGCTTTATTATCGCACATAGGTTATCAACTATTCGTGATGCAGATTTAATTCTTGTTATGAATGATGGCGATATTGTAGAGCAAGGTAATCATGAAGAATTATTAGCAAAAGGTGGCTTCTACGCGAATTTATATAATTCACAGTTTGAGAAGACAGCATAGAAAAGATTGAATATACGCGGACACTCTAAGGTAGATGAAGATATGTAATAAAAAAACAACGTTCGACATTAGTATTTTGTCGAACGTTGTTTTTTAATTTTAGCGAACAACATAGGTATCAATGCTATAGGATACATGCTACTAATAATTAGAATTAGTCAATCATATTGTTACTATTCAGTAGCTCTAATGGTAAATGGATATTGTGAAATCTTTATAACATGATTTGTTAATTGAGACAGCTAAGAAAACCTCCAAACTGATATACAATACAATCGGTTAGGAGGTTTCCTAATTCATAATGGGATATTTGGTCAACTCTGTATATGCACTTTTAAATTACTCAAATTTTGCAGCTTCGATTTGTTCTGCAAGATCATTCAAATATACCCAACGATCCATCTTTTCTTCTAATGTTTTTTCTAATGCTTCTTTTTGGCTCATCAATTCATTTAGTTTAGAATAATCTGTTGCGGCTTCTAGAATCAATTGTTCAAGGTCTTCAATTTTACCTTCTAAATTAGCAATATCATCGTCAATGGTATCATATTCTTTCTGTTCTACATAATTGAACTTAAGCTTCGTATTCTTTTGCTTCCATGTAGCAACGCTGGCTGGCTTGTTATCCTCTGAAGAATTAGCATTTCCGCTTTCGGAGATTGTATTGACATTACCGCGAGTACTCTTCATTTCTTTATAATCGGAGAAGTTACCCTCGTATTGATGTATCATACCATTTCCTTCAAAGGCGAAGATACGAGTAGCAATCTTGTCCAAAAAATAACGATCATGGGATACGGTTACAACAATTCCAGGGAAACTATCTAAATAATCCTCTAGAATAGTTAACGTCTGGATGTCAAGATCATTCGTAGGCTCATCGAGAATTAAGACATTCGGTGCTTCCATTAAGACCTTTAAGAGATATAATCTACGCTTCTCACCACCCGAAAGCTTAGCAATCTGCGTATATTGCATCGAGCTTAGGAATAGAAATTTCTCACACATCTGAGAGGCAGAAACCGTTCCCTCCGAAGTTTGGATGTATTCGGCAGTATCACGAATATAGTCAATTACCTTGAAATTCTCATCCATATATTCATTTTCCTGTGAGAAATAACCGAGCTTTATCGTTGTTCCTGTATCAATGGTACCGGTGTCTGGTTCTAGAATACCATTTATGATATTAAGTAAAGTTGATTTTCCACAGCCATTGGGCCCAATAATTCCAATACGATCTCCTGGTAATAAAATATAAGTAAAATCAGAAATTAATTTAAGATTACCAAAGGATTTCCCAATATTACTAAGCTCAATCGTCTTTTTCCCAAGGCGGGAGGAGAGGGAGCTAATCTCTACTTTACCGTCTACCTCAATAGACTTTCGATCCTTTAATTCTTCAAAGCGCTGAATATGCGCTTTTTGCTTGGTAGAACGAGCTCTTGCGCCACGTTGCATCCATTCTAACTCAACACGATAAAGACTCTTTGCCTTTCGTTCTGTTGCAAGAGTCATCTCTTCACGCTCGGCTTTAAGTTCTAAATACTTTGAGTAATTGGCAGCGTAATTATAAATACTGCCTTTATCGATCTCAACAATTCGATTTGTGACTTTATCTAAGAAATAGCGGTCATGAGTAACCATAATGAAGGCGCCGCGATACTTGCTTAGATATTCCTCGAGCCATTCCGCCATCTCATTATCTAAGTGATTGGTTGGCTCATCAAGTACAAGAATTTCTGCCGGTGTTAAGAGGGTGCGTACCAATGCAACTCGTTTTTTCTGTCCTCCAGAAAGAATTGAAGGAGATATACTAGTATCAAGAATGCCAAGTTTTACGAGCATAGCATTTGCTTCACCTTCCAGGTTACGATATTCTTCCTCTGCTTTTTGATTAAGGACAACATTTTGTAGAATGGAAAGGTTGTCATCAAAAACAGGAGCTTGAGAAAGATATCCAATTCGTACTTTCTTGCCTTGCGTAACAGTACCGGAGTCGGGCTCCTCTAGCCCTGCAATTATTTTGAGTAAGGTAGACTTACCAGTGCCATTAATACCAATGACACCAATTTTATCCCCTTCACTAATCGCAAAGTTTACATTATCAAAGAGCATGCGTTCCGTATAGCTTTTGCTCATATTTTCTATAGTTAATAAATTCATTGAGTTTTAGACCTTTCTATGGTACTACTTTTGTTTTGATTTACTTTATTTTGTGTAGTTTTAATCGTATCATAAGAAAATTAAAAAGTCTAGTAAAATGGGAGTTTAAACCTACGTTAGTGCGCAGAAAATATACCATTTATATTGAAAAAACAACCATCTATGTTAAATTAATAGACAGTATATTCCATTATCAGTATAATGAAAACAAAGTTAGAACAGTTTTGAAAGGGGGTGAATCGGTGGAAGTAGAAGTTAAGATTGATAAAAATAGTATAGTTCCAAGGATAGTGATCTTTGCCAAGGAGATGACCATCGAAATAGCGGAGCTAGTTAAAAAACTAACCGATAACAATAGTCAAACACTGGTGGGATATAAGGAGGATGAGATTGTTATCATTAGGCTAGAAGATATTTATCGGATTTATGCCCAAGGTCAGAAGGTATTCGTGCAGTTTGGGAAGGAAACAGCACAGCTTAAATTACGTCTGTATGAATTAGAGGAAAAATTAAGTGGAACACAGATGGTTCGAATCTCAAATTCAGAAATAGTTAATTTCAATAAAGTGAAAAGCCTTGATATGAGCATCAGCGGTACAATTACATTAAAATTAAGTACAGGTGAAAAATCATTTGTTGCTCGTCGTTATGTAGAAAAAATCAAGAAACATATTGGAATATGAAGAGCTAGTGCAAAAAGTTTTGAGCCATTCATCGTTAAAATTAAGCCTGCAATTAAGTTGCAGCAGATGGGAGTTAGTATGACATTAAAAAAAGCTATATTAAGAGGTCTCTTAGGGTTTCCTATAGGAATATTTATGGGATATACTATAACGATACTAATATCAATAGTAGAAGGTAGCGGCATGTTTTATCCAGTTGTACCACAGCTAACCGTTGTTACAGGCAATGAAATAAATGCTGTAATGCTGCAGTACCTACTCAGTGGCGTCCTTGGGTTTGCGTTTGCAGTTGGCTCTGCAATATTTGAAGTAGAAAAGTGGGGAATTACAAAACAAATGGTAAGCCATTTTGTGATATGCACAACAGCCATGTTTCCAATTGCCTATTTCTGCTATTGGATGGAGCACACCATATGGGGAATTTTGTACTATATATTAATGTTCGCTAGCATGTACCTCGTAATAGGGATCATCCAATATCAATCTTGGAAAAAGAAAATCAAATTGATCAATGGTAAACTACAGAATAAATAAAATGATGTACATTCCTAATAATCTGTGAAGTGTGCCATAAACCAGATAGCAAGCATATACTTTATAGAGGTGAACGTCATGCAATCATGTGAACTTGTTACTTTTATTACAGCTGTCGCTTGTTCCATTTCAAAGTGTTGCGCCAAAGAAGAACTTCCAGTAATAGCTGCGACTTTTACTCAGCTAGGTGACACGATAGCAACAATTATTGCACAAGAAGAAGCTTGTGGAAAAGATGTGGAAAAATAACTCCACTTCTTCTCTCTCAAGTAGTACAACCTTCAAGTTTTGTAACAGTCCCCCAACTTCTATTTTAGCATTTGTATGATCACCGCAAGCAGTGCATCATTTTGTTCCGGTGACATAAAGCAGAAACGGATAAATTTATTGTTTAGGAATGGGAAGGTGGAACAATCTCTTATCATAAGTCCTTTGCGGATGGCAGCCTCGAATAAATCCATGGAGGTGCTATCCTCTTTCAGGATTTTTACAAGAATAAAGTTAGCTGTCGGTGGAAAATATTTTAAGTTTTTACACGTATCTAAAACTTTACAGATGCGTTCACGCTCCTGTGCAATCAGGGTTCGAGTCTTAAGAATATATTCCTCATCGGTAAACATGATCTCTCCTGCAATGGCTGCCAGACTGTTAATCGTCCAAGGATTTTTCCTTTGATTAATCTCTTTTAATAAATCCAAATTGCCACAAATTGCATAGCCGAGTCGAAGACCGGGAGCGGCATAGAACTTAGAGATACCGCGGAGAATGATAATATTATTATAGTAGTTTGTGAGAGGTGCAGAAGTTATCTTAAGTACATCTTCCGCAAATTCCACATAGGTTTCATCCACCATCACAAAGATACCTTTTTGCTTACTGATATCCAAGATCTTTCGCATATCATTTCTTGTAATAGCGGAAGAGGTTGGATTATTCGGATTACAGATTACGAGCAAATCGATATCGGAAGTTAAATCTTTTTCTAGAGATGCAAGGTCAATTGCAAAATTCTTCTCTTCATCCAAACGATGGTAAAGAGTGCTACCACCACCAAGGGTAATCTCTCTCTCATATTCGGAGTAGGTAGGACCGATAATTAATCCCTTTTTTGGACGTTTAATCTGTATAAATAAAGAAATTAATTCGGTTGAACCATTTCCAACAATGATATTTTCATTATCTGTATGCACATATTCAGCAATACATTTTCTTAAAGAGGTATATTCTCTATCTGGATAGCTCATGACTGCATCAATCTTCTCAGACAAAGTTTCCTTCAATTTAGGGGAAATCCCCAACGGATTGACATTTGCTGAGAAACTTACGATGTCCTCCTTTTTAATTCCATAAACCTTTTCAATTGTTTCTAAATCACTTCCGTGAAAATGATCGGAATGTTTAATCATATTAACCTCCATCTGCTTGATTTATTTATATTAATTGTCTAATAGTTTACTGTTTATCGGTTAATTGTCATAAATTGCCGACAAACACTAGATTTTTTTGTTGAATTGCATTATAATAATTATAACTGATATTTATAAAAATGCAATGATTGGCGTTAAAATCAAATTACTTGAGGTGAAAACATTGAAGAATAAACTGGAACGTTTTTCAAAAGGTGAATTTGAATATGAGCTACCATTGATTCATCTTTCGGAAGAGGAAATCAAGATAACCGTAGAAACAGGAAAGACCTATGAGGGTAGCTTTACAATCAGTAATAGTGGCCATCGGTGCATGAAGGGCTTGCTTTATTCCTCAAGTAAATTATTTGTTCTTGGGACTACCTCGTTTTGTGGCGAGGAAAATGTAATTAAATATCAATTTAAAACAGATTATATCAAGGAAGAAGTAATAGTTCAAGGAGAGATAAGTATTGTCAGTGATTGTGGTGAACAGATATTACCTTTTGTTGCAACAATTGAATCAACTTATTGCATGACATCAATGGGTAAAATCAAGGATTTATTCCATTTTACTAATTTGGCAAAGGTCGATTGGTCAGAAGCAAAGAAGGTATTTAAGTCAGAAGAATTTGGACGTATGATACTAGATAAAGAAAATAAATATAATGTTCTTTATCGCAATCTATTAAAAAGTAGTTCCACAAGTCAAGCCCTAGAGGAATTTCTAATTGCAATTCGTAAAAAATCACGAATAAATATAAGCATTGATAAAACAAATATGGAGTATCAAGTTTCAGGTGAAAGCTTCATGGACAAGCTTATTTTAACCAAGGATCATTGGGGTTATGCTGAGATTAAAGTAAGTACGGATGCTCCATTTATTCGTTTAGAGCAGAAATTCGTATGGGCAGATAACTTCATAGGGAATACCTATCAAATTTCCTATATTATAGATCCAAAGTTTATGAGACAAGGTAATAATTTTGGAAAAATATTTGTTAAAACAGTGCATCAAACAATTGCTGTAGATATAATTTGCAAATGTAATCATGGAACAGTACATCATGATCCCAAGCGCCAACAAAGAAAAAAATTAGAGAAAGATCTTGTTACGAATTATTTAAAATTTCGAATGAATCAAATAAATTCCTCACGATACATAACGGATTCAGAAGCCTTGTTAGAAGGGCTATCTGCACTAGAAGATAGTAAAATATTTGAGTTAATGAAAACGCATTTAGCTATCATATCCGGAAAAGATAGCAAGACCAAGCATCTCCTTGAAGAGTTTGCAAAGTCAGAAGTGGAAATGAAGAAAAAATCCATCAAGGAATATTGCGCTTATTTGTATTTGGATGCGTTATATAAAAAGGATGATCAAACCATACGAAATGCAAACGAAACCATTCGAAATTATTATGAAAATGGTTGTTTTGATTGGCCAATTCTATGGTTTTTATTATATACTGATAAACGTTATAATAAAAATAAATCGATGAAATTAACTGACATTAAGGAGCAATTTAATACAGGATGCCACAGTCCTATACTTTATTATGAGGCAGTATGCATCTATAATGAGGAACCTTCGCTGCTTCATGAATTAACAGGTTTTGAAATACAGGTATTCTCTTTTGCTGTAAAGTATGGAATTCTTTTAAAGGAAGCAGCACTACAATATACCTATTTGGCGAACAAGGAGAAGAAGTTCCATAAAGTTATCTTCCGTAGTCTTGCAAGGTTATACGATGTATTTAAATTAAAAGATATCTTATCTGCAATCTGTAGTATGTTAATTAAGGGCTTGAAAAAATCTGAAAAATATTTTGAATGGTTTCGCCTTGGAGTTGAGGCACAGCTTCGTATTACGGAGCTTTATGAATATTATATGTATACAATTAGTGAAAACAAAGAGACAATCTTAGCACAACCGGTTCTTCTTTATTTTATCTATAACAGTAGCCTAAATGATCATAAGAGGGCATTTTTATATGCCAACATTGTGAAGAATAAGGCAACAAATGAATCCCTATATCGCACCTACTATAAGCGAATGGAGGTATTTACATATAAGCTCTTAGAGGCACATCAAATTAATCCCAACCTAGCAATTTTGTATGATGAAATCATTCTGAAGAATCCGATGACCGAGGAAGTTGTAAGACATCTACCTTATGTTATGTATTGCCATGAATTAAAATGTGACAATCGGAATATCAAAAGTGTTACTGTGGTTCACAAGGAGCGAGTGGAAGAAGAATTCAAGTTATTCACGGATGGAAAGGCTCAAATTAATATATTTACAGAAAATGCGGAGATTTTCTTAGTTGATTCCAACGGCAACCGATTTACAGTGACGGTTGATTATTCATTGCAGCAACTGTTAAAGGCTGAGGATTATGCCGCAAACTGTGCGAATCATAATCATCCAATGCTAATCCTTCATTTACTTGGTAAGATACAAAATTATCAGATTTTTGATGATAAATCAATTATGCTAAGAAGAAGAGTACTACAAACAGAGGGCTTGCAGGATAGCATATATCAGAATTGTATTAAGGAATTAATTAATTATTATTATGATAATAACGTAATCGAAATGTTGGAGTTTTATCTTCAGCAAATCAACTTACATTCCCTAAATCGTAAGGATCGAATTAAGATCATAGAATATATGATCGTTCGAGAATTAAATAACAAGACATTTAAAGCATTTGAGGAGTTTGGTTTTGAAGGAATAGCAATCAATCGTTTGATAAGGCTTTGTTCCAGACTCATTTTAAACGCCGATACACATATAGAAAGTAATTTATTACTAAGACTCAGCCATCATGTGTTTTTGAAGGGGAAATACGATGAGACAATTCTAATCTACCTAGAGAAGCATTATTTCGGGACCACAAAAGAGATGTTTCAGTTATGGCAGGCAGTGAATGATTTTCAGATTGAAGCACATGAGTTAGAAGAACGATTACTTGGACAGATGCTATTTACAGAGAGTTATATTCTAGATAGTTTTATGGTTTTTAGTTCTTACTATAAAAATGTCACCAATCATAATCTGGTTCGCGCATTTTTATCCTATTATGCATATAAATACTTGGTTAACGACCGAGTTGTTCAACCGGAACTTTTTTCTGTGATCAAGAGAGAATTGAACTATGAGGAAAATGATATCTGTATGTTGGCATTACTAAAACACTATACTACAATTTCAAATCTTTCTGAAAATGAATGCAGTTTTCTCGAGTATCATATTTTTAGTTTTGAGCAAAAAGGATTCATACTTCCTTATTTCGGGGCATTCAATAAAGTAATAAAACTACCAGGGCGAATGGCTGACAAATTCTATGCAGAGTATAAAACAGATCCTAAGAACAAGGTTTTTATTCATTATCGATTGGAAAATCAGGATTCTGGTGAAGAATTCATTACAGAACGAATGCAAAACGTTTATCTTGGTATTCATGTGAAGGAATTCATCTTATTTTATCATGAGATGTTACAATATTATATTACGGAAGAGTATGAGAACGAAGAAATGATAACAGAGAGCTTTAATGTTTGTTTTGATAAAGAGATGGAGGAAGAAGAGACAAAATACAACCAAATCAATCTAATGCTTATGGCAGGAGAAATGAAGGATGATAAAACCTCATTGGATTTGATGGAAAATTATATTAAGACAGAGTATATCGTCTCAAAATGCTTCAAACAGATTTAATTATGGAAAGACCGAAAACTAAATTATAATATTAGAAATCATTGTTCATGATTTATATATCATATTCTAAAGTGGGAAAGTTTTTTGAAATCTTCTAATGATTAGAAAATAAGCTATGGGGGTTTCCGAAACTCATTTAATGGGGGGTGTAGGTGTGGAGGAACAGAGAAAATTGATTGTTGGCTTTGATTTGGGGGAGGATTATTCTCAAATTAGTTGTTATAGTTTTAAGATCTTTGAACCCAAATCCGTCTGTCTTACGGAGGAAGAGGAACATTATCTCATTCCGACTGTTCTATGCGTTAAGAATGACACGAAGGAGTGGCTCTATGGGGATGAGGCTATCGCTTGTGATTCTATTACGGAAGGTGTCTTTGCTGATGCACTTTTGGCTAAGATAAGCGCTGGAGAAACTGTGAAGATTTTTGATATTCCATTCACGGGGATTTTATTACTTGAAAAATTCTTTCGAAAAACATTAATGTTATTAAAGAAATATTTTCCTACTGAGAGTATTACTAAAATAGTTGTCACCATCCGTGACATGGAGCCAAAATTAGTGGAGGGTATCTATGAAGCACTTGCGCTGCTAGGGTTAGATAAGGATCGTGCCACAATACTAAGCCACGCGCAATGTTATCTATACTATGCGTTAAGCCAAAACCAAGAGTTATGGAGAAATGATGTTGGATTATTTGAATTCGATGCGACAGGACTTTCCTATTATCAAATTAATATTAATAGAAGGTTACATCCTATGATTGCCGGAGTTATGAAACAGAATTTTGCAGATACACTAGACTATGATAGATTACATAATCCGGATGCAAATGCGGAATATACCTTTAAAAATATTGCAAATAATGTAATGTATAAGCAAATAATTTCGACACTTTATTTTACCGGAAAAGGGTTTGAGGGTAGCTGGGCTGATGAAATCATTAAGAGCTTTTGTACTGGAAGAAGAGCATTTAAAGGACAAAACTTATACACGAAGGGAGCTTGCTATGCTGCTAGAGAGCTTACTGGAGAAAAAAAGTTTAGTGACTTTCTATTCTTAAGCGACGAAATGATTATGACCTCAGTTACAATCCATGTTTATCAGGATGGAATGATAAAGGAGGTAGTTCTTACCAAGGAGGCAGTACCATGGTATGAAGTAAACGAAAGCGTTGAAGTAATTCTGGATGCAGAACAGGAAATAGAAATATATCTGAAAAATATTATGTCGCGAGAAATTGTAAAAAAGAAATTATTATTAAATAATCTTCCAGAACGCCCTAATAGGATGACAAGGCTTTTAATTAATTTAACTTGTTTGGAGAGGACAACAGCTAAAATTAATGTAATGGATCTAGGGTTTGGCGCGATTTATGAGGGGACAGACCGCAGTTGGGAGTTGACATTTGAGCTCTAAAGGAAGGAGGCGATTGATTTGGGCAAACTAATATTATGCAGTGGAACAAGAACAACAAAACCTTATTTGTTTGCGTCCACGGGAGTCAGAATTTATTCCATTGAAGAGCTATGCTATTATATCTATAGCCACGTTTATTATATTGATGAGGATATATTTTCGGAGGATTTGTTTGATTGGATTGGTAATGAGCTTAAATTAGTAAACCGTGCGGAAAAGCTGAAGAAGATGAGAGAAGAAAATGAGAATATAAAAAGCATGGTTACTGTGGTTTTGTGCAGTGCAGATTATTACACGGAAGCCGAGATTATGAAACTTCTTCACATGATTGATGAAATTGCTGGTATGACCCCAATGAAGAGAAACTGTTTCAAAGCAGGCAATTATTTGAAAGACAGTAATTTCGTAGAGGCAGTAATTGAGTATGAAAAAGTCTTAGACTCCAAAGAAGCAAAGGGCCTAACACCTCAGGAATATGGGGATATCCTACACAATTTAGGAGTTGCTAAAGCACATGTTACCGGTCTCCAAGAGGCAGTCGGTTTATTTCGGGAGGCTTTTGAACGAAATCAAAACGAGGAAAGCCTGAGGCAATATTTATGCGCATTAAAGCTAACGAAAAACGATGCACTTTTTATGGAAGAAGTAGCAACATATCAAGTAAATCAGGCATTATATGATAGTATTATTAATACACTGGATATACTAAATGTCGAGGCAAAGGAAAGCAGCATGATGCAGGATATTGTGCAGATGAAAGAATGGAAGTCCATTGGAAAAGTAAATGAATATTATAAAAGGGTAGATGAAATGATTTGCTCATGGAAGAAACAGTACAGAAGAGAGACAGTATAAAATAAACAATGGCACAGGCTGGAGGTTAGTATGAGCTTTTTTTCATGGATCGCGAATACCAGAAATAAGAAAGAGGATAAAGAAGAAGATAAAAGTATAGATAAAAAAAATATAGTTTCTCAAATAAGAGATGATAATGTAAAAGAAGGAAAAAAAATAGTAAAGCTCTTTAAGCAGACGGATCGGCAAGGATTTATCAAAGAAAATTGTGAATTAATACTTGAAAGCAATCTGCAAATTGAAGAAGCAAGAATGGAATACCAGGCAGTAACCTCTTATTTGACTGACATGCAACGTATTGATATGATTCCGATGGAAGAGAGAGAATCACTAGAGGATGCAGCGAGAAGAATTATTACTCTCACGAAGGATCGAAATAAATTCCAACATAAGAATTCCAAAATTACAGATCAGCAGTACAGACATTTTGAGCGTTATGAAACTATAATACCGAAGGAACTCCCTGACATGAAAGAAAACGAGAGATATCAAGGTATTATTCAATCTGATTTAAAACGATTAGAGATAGAAAAAATATCAATTGAGGATAAAAAAGACGATATCATCAGCAAACAAGGTTTCCTTAAGGGGATAGCAATGACGCTGAGTTTTATCGTAATGATGCTCTTTTGTGTTTTCGGTGCATTGTGGTATTACAAAAAAGTTAGTATGCAAGTACCATTTTTACTTACGGTACTTATGTCGATGATTTTTGCTCTTTATATCTTTATGGAGTCAAGAAAGAATCATTATGATTTAAAGATAATTCAAATGAAGCAAAATAGAGCGATTCTTCTTATCAATAAGGTGAGTATTAGATCGGTCAATAATCGGAATAGTCTAGAATATGCCTATAGTAAATTCATGGTAAAAAATCATGAAGAATTAAAATCATTATGGGAAGAGTATGTGAAAGCAAAGGATGAGGCAAAAAGGTATAATAGCAATACGGAACTACTTGAGTTTTATCATAATGAAATAATTAATGAACTGAAGAAGTTTGGAGTGAATGATGCTGAAGTTTGGATTTATCAACCAAATGCGATATTAGACGATAAAGAGATGGTTGAGGTAAGACATAGGCTTAATATTAGAAGACAAAAGCTTAGAGAACGAATCGATACCAATAATAAGCAAAAGGAAACGGCTATGAATGCAATTCAAACAACGATGAAAATGTATCCTGAGTGCGAAGAAGAAGCAAATAGTATATTAGACCGATATCGAATAGAATTATAGACAAAAACCATTGATTATCTTAATTTTCACAATGTATTTAAGTATTTTAGTGTAGAGTGTTGTATTATCAGTCATTTTATGATATAACAGTTACAAGTAAACCAAATTATGGTACTACTTGAATTTTTGTACTTTTCTCGGGGTGAGAAATTGCAGAATTACTACCGCTGTTATCGCTATAACATAGCTATTTATACACCGCATATGGTATTAGGTGTAAACACGAGTGGCTATGTTATGGTTGTAGCGGAGCATTTCGTTCCAGCTCGTGATAATTAACAGGGAAATAGAAGATAATACTAGGATAGATGTAAAAAGTACTTGACATAATTCAGGACTTTGCATAGTATAATATATATTACTTTTATATTGATAAATGTATTGATGGAGAGGATTAGATAAGGAAAGCTTATTAGAGAGGATCACTCACCGGCTGCAAGGTGATCTAAAGCAAACTTATTGAAGGTAGCTCTTAAACAGCACTTCTGAAACCGAATGGCGCGTAAGAAATGTCGGGAAGTCCCGTTACAGACAAAAAGATGATAAGCTAAAATTAATTAGCCCTTCATAAATTAAGGTGGTACCACGGTTCTTCGTCCTTTTCGACGGAGGATCTTTTTTTATGTGTAAAGGTAAAGAGAGGAATAAGGAGAATTGTTTATTAAAGAAAGTTATCCCCTTAAAGAGGTAAGTTCTTTTTCTCTAATCTCCTTTTTACCAACACGCAGATACTTCGAGTAAGAACGATATGAGAGCGATTTTTAGATTTTTCGTTGTGTCACTTTATAAGTTTTTTGAACGAAATGTCTGTAAAATGTCCATGGATGGACATTTTAGGATTGTGCGACATGGATGTCGCTACAATCCGACAGACAGTTTTAGTGAAAAAAATTTATATTAGTGACACAGAAAAATCTAACATGAGCAATCATATCGTTCCTACTCGAAGTATCGTCCCAAGAAGAAAAGGAGATTACTATGGAAAAAGAACTAGCCAAAACCTATGATCCCAAGGACATAGAGGAAAGATTATATGAAAAGTGGATGAATAAGAAATATTTTCATGCTGAAGTTGATAGAAATAAGAAACCATTTACAATTGTAATTCCGCCTCCAAATATTACAGGACAGCTTCATATGGGGCATGCTCTGGATAACACAATGCAGGATATACTAATTCGTTTTAAGAGAATGCAGGGATATAATACACTTTGGCAGCCAGGAACAGATCATGCAAGTATTGCAACGGAAGTTAAGATTATTGAACAGCTGAAAAAAGAGGGAATTGATAAAAAAGAATTTGGGCGTGATAACTTCTTAAAGCGTGCTTGGGAATGGAAAGAAGAGTACGGCGGAAGAATTATTTCTCAGCTTAAGAAATTGGGTTCCTCCTGTGATTGGGAAAGAGAAAGATTTACGATGGATGAGGGCTGTTCAAAAGCAGTGAATGATGTATTCGTAAAGCTCCATGAAGAAGGCTATATTTATAAGGGCTCAAGAATTATTAATTGGTGTCCAGTTTGCCAGACATCAATATCCGATGCGGAAGTAGAACATGAGGAACAGGCAGGACATTTTTGGCATATTAATTATCCAATTGTAGGAAGTGACGAATTTGTAGAGATTGCAACTACAAGACCGGAGACGATGCTCGGTGATACTGCAGTTGCGGTTCATCCAGATGACGAAAGATACCAGCACTTGATTGGTAGGATGGTTCTACTTCCATTAGTTAATAAAGAGATACCAATTATAGCAGATTCTTATGTAGATAAAGATTTTGGTACCGGTGTTGTTAAAATTACACCTGCCCATGACCCAAATGATTTTGAAGTTGGAAAGAGACATAACCTTCCTGAAATTAATATTATGAACGATGATGCTACCATCAATGAAAGAGGTGGGAAATATGCGGGCATGGATCGTTATGTAGCACGTAAATTGATCGTAAAAGAACTCGAAGAGTTGGGTCTTTTAGTAAAGGTGGAAGAGCATATTCATAACGTTGGAACGCATGATCGTTGTCATGCGACAGTTGAACCGTTGATTAAACAGCAATGGTTTGTAAAGATGGATGAACTCATTAAACCAGCAGTTGAAGCTGTAAAAACTGGAGAAGTTTCCTTTGTACCGGAGCGATTTGAGAAAACTTACTTTAACTGGACGGATAACATCAGAGACTGGTGTATTTCTAGACAATTATGGTGGGGACATAGAATTCCTGCTTATTACTGTGATAAATGTGGCGAGATTATCGTATCAAAGACAACACCAGACGTATGTACAAAATGCGGTCATACGCATTTAAGACAGGATGAGGATACCTTAGATACTTGGTTTAGTTCAGCACTATGGCCATTTTCAACACTAGGTTGGCCGGATAAAACAGAGGATTTAGATTATTTCTATCCGACGAATGTATTAGTTACCGGATATGATATCATTTTCTTCTGGGTAATACGTATGGTATTCTCGGGATACGCTCATATGGGTAAAAAACCTTTTAGTAAGGTTTTAATGCATGGCCTTGTAAGAGACTCAGAAGGTCGTAAGATGAGTAAATCTCTTGGAAACGGTATCGATCCACTTGAGGTGATTGATAAATATGGAGCAGACGCACTGCGTTTTGCTTTGATTACCGGAAACGCACCTGGAAATGATATGCGCTTTTATTGGGAAAAAGTAGAGGCAAGTAGAAACTTTGCAAATAAGGTATGGAACGCTTCGAGATTTATTATGATGAACCTAGAGAAGGCAACGATTGGTGAAACAATTGATGAAAAGCTACTTACTGGAGCTGATAAGTGGATTTTATCTAAGGTTAACACCCTTGTGAAGGAAGCAACTGAGACCTTAGAAAATTTTGATCTTGGTGTTGCAGCTCAAAAGATAAATGATTTTATTTGGGAAGAATTCTGTGACTGGTATATTGAGATGGTAAAGCCAAGATTATATAGTGAGACAGATGAGACGAAAGTAGCAGCTCTTTGGACCTTAAAGCATGTATTAGTAACCTCCTTGAAGTTACTTCACCCATATATGCCATTTATTACAGAAGAAATCTTCTGCAGCTTACAGGAAATGTTAGGAGCTTATGAAGCTGAGTCCATTATGATTTCAAAATGGCCGGTATATACGGAAAGTTATGAATATACCCAGGAGACTGAAGCAGTTGAGATCATTAAGGCAGCAGTAAAGGGTATCCGTAATGTTCGCGCTGAGATGAATGTTCCGCCAAGTAGAAAAGCTACTGTTATTGTTGTATCAGACAGTGACAAGATTAGAAATATCTTTACTGATGGTAAGATATTCTTTGCAACCCTTGGCTTTGCCAGTGAAGTAATTATCAAGGAAGATAAGTCGGGAATTCCAGATGATGCAGTATCTACTGTAATTCCAGGTGCAGTCATCTATATGCCATTTGCTGACTTAATCGATATTGAAAAGGAAATCGAACGTCTAACGAAGGAAAAGGAAAGACTAGAAGGCGAGCTAAAACGTGTTGAGGGAATGCTTGCGAATGAGAACTTCGTGAAAAAAGCTCCGGAAAGCAAACTAGCAGAAGAACGTGCTAAGATGGATAAATATAAGGATATGATGAATCAGGTAACGGAGAGACTCACAAAGCTGATAGGGTAAGAAGAAAATATAATCACAGCCTCAAAGATCGATAAAAAGAGAGTTGCTACTTGAAATTATTTTATATTTCATATATGATTAAATTAAGCTATTGCTTATCAAAAAAATAGTAGCTACAACGTTCAGAATAGAAAGGACATACGAGATGATTCTAGATGAATATATTAACTTTACAATAAGTAAGCAGAAGCACATTGCATTAATTGCTCATGATAGTAAGAAACAGGAGTTAGTAGAATGGGTAGAGACAAATAAGCATATATTAAAAAATCACTTTTTATGTGGAACAGGGACGACAGCAAGAATGGTTGCAGATAGAACTGAATTACCGGTAAAAGGGTATAACAGTGGACCGCTCGGTGGAGACCTACAGATTGGTTCTAGAATTGTAGAAGGAACTGTAGATTTTGTGGTATTCTTTTGGGATCCACTAGAATCACAACCACATGATCCAGATGTAAAAGCATTGCTAAGAATTGCAGCAGTATATGATATTCCGGTTGCGAATAATAGAGCTACTGCCGATTTCATGCTAACATCAAAATATATGAATGAAGAGTATGAAAGAAAAGTAATAAACTATACGAAGGTAATTCAAAATAGAATTATAGAACTAAGTAAATAAAAACAAAAGAAAGTATCTCATTGGTGATTAACATCGCCGCTGGGATACTTTTTTTGTTAGCACTAATACTTAATAGCCTTAGTTTTAATATACAAATAAATCGACTATAACGATTTAACAGTCATACTTTCAATAAAGAATTGGGTAGGATCCGATAATGGGACGTCATTGTTATAAGCTGCAACGAGTAGTCTGGAGGGAATCTCTTGCGTAGTATTTATAATGGTGAGGTCTCCAAGTTCTTTGATACAATAATCTGGTATAAATGCGATACCAAGCCCAATCTTTGCAAGGTCGATGAGCAAATCGTTGCTGCTTAATTCAATCGCAGGTACAAGATCCAGAGAATGCTCTAAGAATAGATTGTGTAAGAACATACTGGTGGTGGAACGCTTGCTTAACATAAGGATTGGATAGAGCTGTAGTTCCTTTAAGGTAATTGTGTGATCCGAGAAAGTAAATGCGTCCTTGTTCGCAATAAAGATATCGCGAAATTCCTTAATTGGAAGAATCTGCATCATATTATTTAATCCGGAATTAGGAGAATTCGTCACAATAATATCTACTTCATTATGCTCTAGTAGCTTCGCACATTGAAGAGAAGTACCATTGGTAACCTTGATATGGACATCCGGATATTGCTTGTGGAAGTTGTTTAGGTAAGGGACAAGATAATAGCGACAAATTGTATCACTGGCACCAATTCTAAGTTGACCGCCACTCTTGGTGTCAGAACAGAGCTGATTTTCTCCGCGGCTAATTAGGTTAACGGCAGGCTCAATATGCTTTAAAAGTAGTTCGCCTTCTTTGGTTAGTGCAACACGTTTCGTACTTCGAATAAATAGGGTTTGACTCAGCCGCTTTTCTAATGACTTAATGGATTGGCTAACAGCAGATTGAGAAATAAATAATGCTTCTGCAGCCTCTGAAAAACTAAGACTTTTTGCAACATGATAAAAAACTTTATATAGTTCATAATTAATATCCATGAATGGCTCCTTCTGAATTTTGATGGATATGATATAGGAAAAATGGTCCATACTATGTAGTAGTAAATTTCCCTATATTCAAATTGTAATTTATTAGCAAGACTAATAAAAAGCTTAACATATATTAATTATGATTATAAGACAACGTATGCTATAATGCAAGAAAATGATAAGAATGCTTAGGAGGCAATGCCTCCAAAAGGAGGCTATAATGAGCGTAAAGAGAATTTATGTAGAAAAGAAAACACCTTATGCAGTAAGAGCCAAAGAATTGAAGGCGGAAATTAGAAGCTATCTTGGGATGAAGAGTATTGACGCAGTACGCGTTTTAATTCGATATGATATAGAAAACGTTAGTGAAGATACTTATAAGAAGGCACTTGGAACTGTATTTTCTGAACCTCCAATCGATATATTATATGAAGAAAGCTTTGAAGCAAATAGTACAGATAAAGTATTTTCAGTTGAGTTTTTACCTGGGCAGTATGACCAAACTGCTGACTCTGCAGAGCAATGTGTTAAATTGTTAGATGAGAGAGAAGAGCCAGTCATTCATACAGCAACAACTTATATATTTTCAGGAACTATCGAGGAAGATGAATTTGAGAAGATTAGGGCTTATTGCATCAATCCGGTAGATTCTAGGCAGACCAATGAAGTGAAGCCGAAAACCTTAGTGACCGCTTTTGATGAGCCTGCGGATGTTAAAATATTGCAGGGCTTTACAGAGATGGATAAAGTTACTTTCAACGAATTATATTCTTCCCTTCATCTTGCGATGACAATCCAAGATTTTGAGCATATTCAGAATTATTTTAAATCAGAAGAAAAACGTGATCCCTCCATGACGGAGATTAAGGTTCTTGATACCTATTGGTCGGATCACTGTCGCCATACCACCTTCTTAACAGAATTAAAAGACATCACTTTTGAAGAGGGCTACTATACAGAACCAATCAAAGCAGCTTTTCAAAGCTATGTTACGGATAGAGAAAAATTGTACAAGGGAAGAGATGACAAATATATCTCCTTAATGGATATTGCTCTTCTTGCAATGAAGAAATTAAAGGCGGATGGAAAATTAGAGGATATGGAAATATCCGATGAGATCAATGCTTGTTCCATCGTTGTTCCAGTTGAAATTGATGACAAGAAAGAAGAGTGGTTGGTATTCTTTAAAAATGAAACACACAACCATCCAACTGAAATCGAGCCATTTGGTGGTGCTGCAACTTGTCTTGGCGGTGCAATCAGAGATCCACTTTCCGGAAGAGGTTATGTATACCAGGCAATGAGGGTTACTGGAGCCGCAGATCCTACCGTATCGCTTAAGGAAACCTTAAAGGGTAAGTTAGCACAGAGAAAGATTTGTACTGGTGCTGCAAGAGGTTACAGCTCCTATGGTAATCAGATTGGTTTAGCAACTGGTCTTGTGGATGAGATCTATCATCCAAACTATGTGGCAAAGAGACTGGAAATTGGTGCTGTAATGGGTGCCGCTCCTAGAAAAAATGTAATTCGTGAGAATTCCGATCCAGGCGATATTATTATATTAATGGGTGGTAGAACAGGTCGTGATGGTTGCGGTGGTGCAACCGGGTCTTCAAAGATTCACACTACAGAGTCCATTGAAACCTGCGGCGCAGAGGTACAAAAGGGTAATGCACCAACAGAAAGAAAGCTACAGCGTTTATTCCGTAGAGAAGAAGTAAGCAAATTAATTAAGAAATGTAATGACTTCGGTGCAGGCGGTGTATCCGTAGCAATCGGTGAGCTTGCAGAAGGTCTTCATATTTATCTGGATAATGTACCAAAGAAATATGCAGGTCTTGACGGAACAGAGCTTTCAATTTCTGAATCCCAAGAGAGAATGGCAGTTGTAGTAGATGCGAAAGATGTAAATCAGATGCTTATGTTTGCGGGAGAAGAAAACTTAGAAGCAGTAGTCGTTGCGGAAGTAACGGAAAATCCAAGACTTATCATGCACTGGAGAGGTAAGGAAATCGTTAATATTTCCAGAGCCTTCCTCGATACCAATGGTGCACATCAAGAGGCCAAAGCATATGTTTCAATGCCATCCAAAGAGGATAACTATTTAACAACTGGTACCTTTTCAGAAGATTTAGATCTTAAGACTAAATGGATCAAAGCACTTGCAAGCTTAAATGTCTGCTCGAAAAAAGGCTTAGTGGAAATGTTTGATAGCTCCATTGGTGCAGGAACCGTAACGATGCCATATGGCGGTAAATATCAGTTGACACCAATACAGACAATGACAGCAAAGCTTCCTGTTCTTAGTGGAAAATGTGATACCGTAACGATGATGAGCTACGGCTATGATCCTTATTTATCAAGCTGGTCTCCATTCCATGGCTCTGTCTATGCAATCATTTCATCGGTTGCTAAGATTGTAGCAGCAGGTGGTGACTTTACCAAGATACGATTTACTTTCCAGGAGTTTTTCAGAAGACTTGGAAATGATGCAAAGCGTTGGGGTGAGCCACTCGTTGCACTTCTTGGCGCATATGACGCACAGATGAAGCTCGGGCTTCCCTCCATTGGCGGTAAGGATAGTATGTCGGGAACCTTCAATGACATCGATGTTCCTCCAACCTTGGTTTCCTTTGCAGTTGATATTGCGAAAAGCGGAGACGTAATAACACCAGAGCTTAAGAAAGCCGGTAATGTACTTGTTAAATTTGACATGAAGAAGGATAATTACGATTTACCTGATTATACGCAGATAATGAAATTATATAGTAAGCTCAGAGAGCTTATGCAAGCGAAAAAAGTATCCTCTGCCTTTGCAGTCGGATTTGGCGGTATCATCGAAGCAGTCAGCAAGATGGCTTTTGGTAATAAGCTTGGCGTACAGCTTTGTGATAAGATTGACCAAATAGAATTATTTAGACCGGATTATGGTGCACTCATTGTTGAGATGGCAAAGAAAGAAGCAGATGCACTTGTAACAGCAGGCTTTGAAACTTCTGAATATAAAGTAATTGGTACGGTACTAGAAGAAGCTACATTTATTTGTGGAGAGACCAAAATTACGATGGAGGAAGCACTCGCTTCTTGGACAGAGACCTTAGAGAAGGTATTTCCGACTCGTTCTGGTGTAGAAGAGAAGAAGCTTGAGACAAAGTTATTTGATGCCAAAACCATTTACGTTGCAAAGAATAAGGTTGCAAAACCACAAGTATTCATTCCTGTATTTCCAGGAACAAACTGTGAGTATGATACAATGAAAGCCTTTGAAAATGCAGGTGCAAAGGTGAATACAGTCGTATTCCAGAACTTAACTGCCGATAACATCAGAGAGTCCGTAATTGCCTTCGAAAAAGGCATAAAGGAAGCGCAAATCTTAATGTTCCCAGGTGGCTTCTCCGCAGGTGATGAACCAGATGGTTCTGGTAAATTTATTGCCACAGCATTTCGTAATGAGAAGATTAAAGATGCAGTGAGTGATCTCCTAAAAGAGAGAGATGGACTTGCACTTGGTATCTGCAATGGTTTCCAAGCACTCATTAAGTTAGGCCTAGTGCCTTACGGTGAGATTACGCCACAGAAGAAGGATTCACCGACGCTAATTACCAATAACATTGGACGTCACATCTCAAAATCGGTCTATACAAAAGTAGTAACAAATAAATCACCTTGGCTCATGAAGACAGAGCTTGGCGGTGTCTATGCAATTCCTGCTTCTCATGGAGAGGGACGTTTTGTTGCAAGCGAAGAGTGGATTCAGAAATTATACGACAATGGACAGGTTGCAACACAGTATGTTGATCTCGCTGGCAACCCGACCATGGATGAGGACTTCAATCCAAACGGTTCCTATTATGCAATTGAGGGTATCACAAGCCCTGACGGAAGAATTTTTGGTAAGATGGCTCACTCCGAACGACGTGGTGATGCGGTAGCAATCAATATTACAGGACAACAGAATCAATATATCTTTGAGTCTGGGGTATCGTATTTTAAATAATTATGGAACGTATTTATTCAAGAAAATAATTTGAAGTATCAAGTTTATCCTTGTCATTAATAAGATGGGTGTATGAAAAGCATAAGTTATAGTAGCTTTTCATACACCAATTTTAGAATCAAAGTCAGGGAAAAATAAAGAGGAAAAGACGCCTCATTTATAAAATGATGTTTTTATTATAATGTAATTTTAATGTGGAAAAGTATTACATAATAGGTAAAATATGGTATACTGTATGGGAAAGTGAAAAAGGAGGTTATTAAGTTGTGACAATGATATATTTATGTTTTCTCGCGGGAGGCGCTGTACTTCCATTTGTAAGTGTCTTATCAGGATTCTTTAGCGACGGGATCGACACTGATGTGAATGCAGATATGGATATAGATGCAGGAACAGATATCGATGCAGGAACAGATATCGATGCAGGAACAGATATCGATGCAGGAACAGATATCGATGTAGGAACAGATGTTGATGCAGGAACAGATATCGACACTATGTTCTCAATTGGTCTATTGCCCTCCTCTTTAATGTCATTATCAGCACTGGCAATAACATTTGGGGCGGTGGGCGCAGTATTGTCTTTCACTGGGAAAGAAATAATACTTACCTTTGTGGTAGCGGTGATTGCGGGATACATAGCTTCAGTAGTCGTTCAGACAATTATAAAATCATTAAAGAAAGTTCAAAAAAGAAATTACGGAATTAACGAAAACGAATTGATGTTATATGACGGTAAGGTAGTAGATACGATACTTCCCGGTCAGTTAGGTTCGGTAAGTTTTACCACATTAAAAAGTATACGGGTAAACTTCCCTGCAAGATGTTCTGATGAGAAATCTAAAATTGAAACAGGAAAAATCGTTAAGGTAAACGAATTAAAAGATGGCGTAGTCATCGTTGAGCTCAAAAACAAGTATGAGTAAAAAAGGCGAGGTACAAAAAATAAAATACAAAAAATGGAGGTAGTACAATGGGTTTATTAGCATCATCAATAGGGGGGACTGACTATACCCCGATTATTATCACAATTGTTGCAGTTGCAGCAGGATTAGCACTTTTAACAAGTATTTTACGTATGTGGAAGAAAGTGCCACAAGATAAAGCAATGGTGGTTACTGGTTTGAGAAAGAGAGTAATTACTGGCGGCGGTGGATTGGTCATCCCGGTATTGGAAAGGACCGATATCATATCTTTGGGTAATATGCAATTAAATATAAATACAACGCAGACAATGTCGTCACAGGGTGTTCCTATTGATGTAGCTGGTAATGCTGTAATTAAAGTAAGAAATACGCTCGAGAGTATTTATGCAGCGATAGAACAATTTACAGGGACGAATGAAAGCCAAATTCAAGGGTCGATATCAGAGCAAGTTACACTAATACTTGAGGGTAAACTCCGTGAGATAGTTGCATCCATGACAGTGGAACAAATTTATAATGACCGAGAAGCTTTTTCTGCTAAGGTGCAAGAAGTTGTGGGCACTAAGATAGGTGAGATGGGACTTGAACTGAAAGACTTTTCTATCAAAGATGTAAATGATACCAATGGATACATAAGAGCACTCGGAGCGAAGCAAATTGCGGAAAAGAAGAAAGATGCAGAAATTGCACAGGCAATGGCTCAAAAAGAAGAGTCTATTCAGAAATCAGCTGCGACCAAAGAGGGAGAAAAAGCCCGTCTAGAGGCGGAAACCGAAGTTAGTGCTGCTAAGAAAGCCAAAGAAGTGCAAGAAGCACAGTATAGAAGTGAGCAAGAGTCAGCGAAGGCAAAGGCAGATGCCGCTTATGAAATTCAAAAGAGTATCACCAATAAGGAAGTAATTGCGGCGCAAATGGAAGCTGATATCCTAAAACAGCAGAAACAAAAAGAGCTACAAGAAGCACAGTTACAGGTGGAGATTGCGAGAGAACAGAAACAGACAGAGTTAGAACAACGTCGTGCTGAAAAGACGCGTGAGGAGCTGAAAACTAAAATCGTTGAGCCTGCAAATGCCGAAAGAGAGCAGAGAATGGCTGAAGCGGATGCTGAGAAGTATACAAAGATTGCGGAAGCGCAGGCAAGAGCTGAAGCGAGAAAAGCAGAGGCGAATGCAGAGGCGGAAGCCATCAAGGTGAAAGCAGAAGCAGAAGCGAACGCAGCAACCGTTAGTGGGGAAGCTAGGGCAAAAGCAATCAGCGCTATAGGTTTGGCGGAAGCAGAAGCTATTAGGGCAAAAGGTCTTGCGGAAGCAGAAGCAATGGAGAAGAAAGCGGAAGCGTATATGAAGTATACTGGAGCAGCTATGGCAGACAAGTTAATTGAAAAGCTACCGGAGATTGCAAGAGCAATCGCAGAACCACTCAGTCAGATTTCGGACATCAAGATATATGGCGGCGGAATTGATAGTGTTGCAGATAATGTTCCTATGGTACTCGCTAAGGTATTTGAAACCGTGCAAAGTGCAATTGGCATTGATATGAAGAGCATTGTCATGGCTGATAGCCTTGAAGCTAGAACGACAAAGAATGTAAATGTCACAGGCCTAGACAAGACGATCACACAAGAAATTAGTCAATGATTTCTGTAATAGATTAAAATATCATCACGTATCTATATTGATTGTGAAAATATAAAACAGCTAAAATTCTTTTGTGAAGCACACATTAGAATTTAGCTGCTTTTTTCTATCATAAATCTTATAAAAATATTTTTTACTATTTTATTACAAAGTTATCCTTAGTCACACCACAGATTGGACATGCGTAATCATCTGGTTCCTCATTGATATCACCTTCATGAACATAGCCGCAGACAGTACAAACATAGGATACTGTGGAAACTGCTTTCGACTTGTCTTCGTCCTTTGGTGCCTCTGCTTGGTAAGTTGGTGCACTCTTTGGTGCTTTTCCTTTGATTACTTTATGGTAATAGGAGTAGGTCATTGGAGTTAGCTTTTCGCTAGGAATGGTATCCACTATATTTGAAAAAACTATTACGTGTGTTCCCATATCTGTGACACTAATAACATCACATAGAATTGTGCCGCAGCATTTCTCATTCAGAACTGGAAGCTCGTCCACCATAGAGTAATCGAAACCAGCATATTTATCGGTATCTTTGCTAGATCGAAAACCGAAAGAGGTTATTACACCGGGATTAGTGTCTTCCGAAAGAATTGAGATACTATATTTTTTAGTCTTTGCAATAACCTGGTAGGTATAGTTGTCTTTGTTGAGACACACAGCAAGAGTCATTGGCTCATTAGTAACCTGAACCACTGTATTTGTGATGCAGCCAACCAATTTACCATTCTCATTTGCGCCTGTCACATACATACCATAAGAAATGTCATAAAGCAATGCGATATCCATAAAAAATCCCCCTTAAATAATAGTAATGATTACTAATTATTATTACTATAACCCTTTGGTAGGTGAATTGTCAAGGTGATAAAATGATTTGGTTTACTTGACAATCCAAGGGCTCTTTATCCTCCCGAAAGCCTTTTAATACTGGTTGTCTTAAAGCACCTTTATCATTCGGCATATATTGCACAATGCAAACGAGCTCCGGCTTTAGCCAAACTGCATTTTCATTACCAGAAGGGATAGGAAGGAAAGGAGAGTAGTTGGTGCGCTCACATTTTCTTAGGACTGCAGTTCTTACGCCTAAGGTTACATGGCCTTGATATACTAAATCTCGTCCATCGTATTGTCCCAGAATAAGGCTTGTGATACCTTTTTCCTTCTCTATATATCCACATACAACAAAGTCCTTATCCGCTAGGAATTTGAACTTAATCCAATCCTTCGTACGTTTATCAAAATAATATTTACTGTCCTTTCTCTTGGCAACGACGCCTTCTAATTTTTGTTGTTTGGCAATCTGAAATAGTTCAATCCCTTTCTCAGGAATATATCTACTGAAAGCAAGTTGTGGGCTTTCAATTATTATATCCGATAAGATATTTTTACGATCAAGCAATGGCAAATCAGTAAGCTGTTTATCTTTACAATATAAAATATCATAGGCAACAAAAGAGGCAGGGAACTGACTTGCTGCAAGCTGTAGTTTAAACTTATTGCTGGTTATTGTTCTTTTTTGAATCTCATAAAAATCAGGAACGCCATTTTTAAGAATGATTAACTCGCCATCAAGGATACATCGTTCTTTCACATTTCGAAAGATTTCAGACAATTCGGGTACTTTCGGAAGTAAGAAATCATTTCGCTTATTACGGAGTTCAGTATTATCTCCAAGATAAGCGATACATCTTATGCCATCGAGTTTCAATTCATAAATCCAATCGGGATCATTAAAGGGCTCCGTCATTTCAGATATTAACATGGGTTTGATATTTCTTTCTTCGAATAGATCCATTAGGCGATACCAGTTAGCTGATGATTCTGTGACATGGTAATTGTGCGTTGTAGTGCTTCCATAAGATCAATTACATTATTTGGTGTGGAAGTATCGACTGCCACGATATCCTCACCGCGTATTTTCTGTGAGATGGCATTTCTAAGCCTTGCTTGATATTCGTCTTGGTAAGAGGAGGCGTCAAATTGACTTGTCATCGCATTTATTAATGTTTTTGCCATTGTTACCTCTGCTTCTTGCAAGGTAACGTTTGCTTTAGACTTTGAAACGGCATTTATTTCATCCTGATAGAAGAGGGTCTTCGCAATAATTCCTTCCTCGGTTGGGTACAATACGATTAAGTTCTCTTTAATACCCATGACTGTTTTTGCAATCGCTACCTTCTGCTCGGCGAGCATAGCCGTACGTAGTAGTTCAAAGGCTTTCTCGGCTCCTGCATCTGGAAGCACATAGTAATTCTTCTCATAATAGATTTGATCCACCTCAGAGAGCTTTACAAATTGAAGGATGTGAATTGTCTTATCTTTCTTAGTCTTGATTTTCTCAAGCTCATCCTCTGTCATGACCACATATTTATCTTTTTCATACTCATAGCCTTTGATGATATCAGAAGGGTTAACTTCTTTGTCACAGTTTGGACAGTATTTCTTATACTTGATCCGCTCCTTTGTGTCTTTGCATAATTGATTGAATTTAACATCATTGTCTCTTGTGGTGGTATATAATCCAACTGGAATATAGAGAAGTCCTAATGATATTGCACCTTTATGGGAAACAGCCATACGATCACCTCATGTTTTTCTATTTAGTATGAGGAATTTATGGATAAAAAATACGATGCAACTATATAGTAAGCACATTATTACAATTAGTGGATAGGAGAATAAAATGGAATGCAAGATAAGAAATATAGTAATCAGTTATGAAATAATAGGGGAGGGAAAGCCAATCATTTTATTGCATGGGTATGCGTTTGATCATAGAGTAATGATTGGATGTATGGAACCTATATTAAGCGAGGACAATCATTATAAAAGGGTCTATATGGACTTGCCGGGTATGGGAAAATCAGAAAGTTCCGATTGGATTACAAACTCGGATTCTATGCTTACGATTGTCATTGATTTTATTAATGAAATCATTCCAAATGAGAACTTCTTACTTGCAGGGGAATCGTATGGCGGCTATTTGTCGAGGGGAATCATATATCATATGGCAGACCGGATAGAGGGTGCTTTATTCATTTGTCCAGTTATCATAGCAGACAATAACAAACGAAATCTTCCTAAGCATAAAGTTCTAGTTAAAGATACTAAATTATTATCTGAGATATCACAGGAGGAAGCGAGTGACTTTAATCAGACAGCGGTGGTGCAAAGTGAAATAACCTTTGAGCGATATCAAAATGAAATTATTTCTGGTTTTCAAATGGCAGACCATACATTTTTAAATTGTCTGAAAGAAAACGGTTATGAATTCTCGTTCAATGTAGATAAAGTAAATCAGATATTTGATAAACCTGCTCTTTTCTTACTGGGAAGACAAGACTCTAGTGTTGGTTACAAAGATGCATGGAATATCTTGGACAACTTTTCGCGAGCAACGTTTGCAGTACTGGACTTGGCTGGACATAATTTGCAGATAGAGCAGGAGGCTTTATTTAATTCTTTCGTAAAGGAATGGCTTAATAGGGTTGAAGAAAATGGGATAATATCTAAATAGATGGTTGCGAATTGATTTCGCGAATCTTATATAATTCCTTATACTCATTTGGTGACACCCCATATTCCCGCTTAAAAGCACGAAAAAAGCTGGAATAATCACTGAAACCATATTGAGTGTAAGCTTTACTGATTGGAATACTACTTAAGATTGCATCCTTACAGGCGTGCAGTCTTTTTTTTATGATGTATTGGTGAAGGGAAAGCCCCATATTGTCCTTAAAGGAATGAGAAATATAAAACTTGCTGACGTAAAAATATTTTGCTAACTGATCTAGCGATAAATCGCCTTCCAAATTGTCGGATATATAATTACAGAGGCTAATATGAAGATTTTGTCCAGCAGGAGCATTCTGATTATGATTTTTCTCATAGACAAGACGATTCAAATGTAGAATCAGAGAATTCATTTGTAGGGATACTTCGGTCTCTTTGCCGAAGCGATTATTGTTTGTTTCCTCAATCAGTCGAAACAGCATGGATTGAATGGTATTGAAGGTAATATTATCGTTATTGAAAAGATATTCGCGCGTACTTTCCACGTAGGAGGGAAGATAAAGGTAGCTTTGTGATTTGGCAATCAGATCGTAGTAATATTCCTTGCTGACCCATAGGACAAATCGGCGGTAAGGCTTTTCTTGATCTAGAAAGGTAGGATGGTGGTTAGTTCCGGGGGGAATCAGCAGAAAATCACCATAGCTGATACGATGTGTGCTCTGTTCAATCATGATTTCTACATTCCCCTCCAAGAAGAAATAAAACTCATAGTAATCATGACTGTGTGCTGGTACCGGAGATAACTTGAAATCACTGTAATAATAAATCTCAAAGCTGTTGGAAAGCATATATTGTCTGGTACTGAAAGTACTTTGCAGATGTTGTTTCATGGGATTCCTCCTTGCGTTTATTCTATTGTAACGGATGACAACAAGATTTGCAATATAGACAACCATTCTGGCAATTGGAATTATTCTGAAGAAATTTATAATGATATTAGATAATAAATAAATTCGAGAAGAATAGTTCAGAAGGTGAGGTAGCTACAGATGGAAATGACATTGCGCTGGTTCGGGTCGAGATATGATTCTGTAACCCTAGAGCAGATCCGACAGATTCCTGGAGTCAAAGGAGTCATCACAACACTCTATCATACGGTGCCGGGAGAAGTATGGAGCATGGAAGACATCCTTGCCATGAAGGCGGAAGTAAAAGGAGCGGGCTTAACGGTGTCAGGAATTGAGAGTGTAAATATCCAAGATGCCATTAAACTAGGAACTCCTGATAGAGATCAGTATATCAATAATTATATTACAACCCTGCAACGATTAGGACAGGCAGATATCCATATGGTGTGCTACAATTTCATGCCAGTCTTTGACTGGACCCGTACGGAACTTGCGAGAAAACGTCCGGATGGTTCAACGGTATTGGCCTACAATCAAAAGGATATAGATCATATCAGTCCGGAGAACCTATTCTCGTCAGTAGATGCAAATTCTAATGGTTACGTCTTGCCGGGTTGGGAGCCAGAACGGATGGCTAGAATCAAGGAATTATTTGAACTATATCAGGATGTGGATGATGAGAAACTCTTCGCTAATTTAAAATATTTTCTGGAATGTATCATGCCAACCTGTGACAAATATGATATCAACATGGCAATCCATCCAGATGATCCGGCCTGGAGCGTCTTCGGTTTGCCACGTATTATCATCAATAAAGAGAATATCTTGCGGATGATGAAAATGGTAGATAATAAACATAACGGCGTGACTTTTTGCTCTGGTTCCTATGGAACAAACCTCGAAAATGACTTGCCAGATATGATCCGTTCCCTAAAAGGCAGAATTCATTTTGCTCATGTGCGGAACCTTAAATTCAATTCAGCCCAGGATTTTGAAGAGGCAGCCCACCTGTCCTCTGATGGTACCTTTGATATGTATGAAATCATGAAAGCACTTTATGAAATCGGCTTTACAGGCCCAATTCGGCCAGACCATGGGCGAATGATTTGGGGAGAAGTAGCAATGCCTGGTTATGGGCTCTATGACAGGGCTCTTGGAGCAACGTACTTAAATGGACTTTGGGAAGCAATTGAGAAGGGATGCAGATAAGATGCGATTAACAGAAAATGGGTTAAATGATAGAGAAGCATGGAAAGAGGCAGGGTATGCACTTCCTGAATATAACAGGGAGACGATTCGGAAGGCAACGAAGGAGAATCCCTTCTGGATTCATTTTGGAGCGGGTAATTTATTTCGTGCCTTTCAGGCCAATGTGGTACAGAACCTCTTAAATGAGGGTGTTCTAGACAGAGGACTTGTTGTAGCCGAGGGCTATGATTATGAAATTATTGAGAAAATGAACGTACCACATGATGATCTTAGTATCCTGGTCACCTTAAAAAGCGATGGCACTGTAGATAAAACGGTAGTAGGCAGTGTGATGGAAGCCTTAACAGTGGATAGTGAAAATAAAAAGGACTTTTTGAGATTAAAAGAAATATTTTGTAAGTCTTCCCTTCAGATGGTTAGCTTTACCATAACAGAAAAAGGTTATAGTCTCATCGATGGAAAAGGGGAGCTATTAGATACTGTAAAAACAGATTTTATGAATGGACCGGGAAAACCGATCAGCTATATTGGCAAGCTGACAGCGCTTGTATATGAACGGTATAGGAACGGTGCCAAACCCCTTGCATTGGTCAGCATGGATAACTGCGCCCACAATGGAAGTAGGCTTTCTGATGCCGTAATTGCATACGCTAACGCCTGGAATGAAAAAGGGTTGGTGAAGACCGGCTTCACAAAATATCTTGGAAATCCTGCATGTATATCCTTTCCTTGGACGATGATTGATAAGATTACCCCTAGACCGGATGCGAGTGTTCTGACACTTATCATGTGGGATGGTGTTATGAATTTGAAGCAGGGCATCACTTTCAAACATACTTACGTGGCGTCATTTGTCAACGCGGAAGAATGTCAGTATCTGGTTATCGAAGATACCTTTCCAAACGGTAGACCTAATTTAGAAAAGGGAGGATTGATCTTCACCAATCGGGAGACAGTGGAGAAGGTAGAAAGGATGAAGGTCTGTACCTGTTTGAATCCGCTACATACAGCACTTGCTATTTATGGATGCCTGTTGGGATTTAGGACAATCCATGAAGAAATGTCGGATGTCACCTTAAGGAAAATGGTAGAAACCATAGGTTATATAGAAGGAATTCCGGTTGTCACCAATCCAGGCATTGTTGATCCGAAACAGTTTCTTGATGAAGTGGTTAATATTCGCCTTCCCAACCCATTTATGACGGATACACCTCAAAGAATTGCCACAGATACCTCACAGAAGCTGGGCATTCGTTTTGGAGAAACCATCAAGGCTTATTTGGCAGATGAAAAGTTGAATATAAAAGATTTAAAGCTGATACCGCTCGTATTTGCTGGCTGGTGCAGATATCTTATGGGCATAGATGATAAAGGACAGGAATTTATCTTAAGTGCAGACCCCCTTTTGGCAAACCTACAATCCTATGTATCAGGAGTCCGTTTGGGGACAGAGTTTGATGCAGATGCGATACTAAGACCGATTATTTCCAACCAAGCAATCTTTGGAGTAGACCTTTATAAGATTGGTATGGCAGAGACTGTAGTGAAGTATTTTGTCGAAATGACTAGAGGGGTTGGGGCGGTTCGAAGTACCTTAGAAAGACAGGTGGGATAAAGTTGAGGCACTGATAAAGTCTCTTTTGGGGGAAACGAATGAATAAAACTGTATCTATATTCATTTGGCTGCCTTACCTTCCGGCGGCATGTCCTTTATAGAGCCTCATAGATGAGTCTCTAGTCGGACATAAACAGCCTTGTCAGCCTGGTCGTACCGAACTAAAGTTCGCGCCAAGCTGAATATAGATACATCTTTATTCATGCCAAGTCTAATGAAGAGACTTTATCTGTGCCCTCGATAAAGTTCACCCCTGTTTTAATTCTTGTGGAAGACGCTTTATAGATGAAGTGCGTAGATGGAGGATATGATGGAATCATTTATGGGAAGAGATTTTTTGTTACATAATGAGGTAGGAAAAAGCCTTTTTTTTAATACGGCAGTGGGCTTGCCGATTTTCGATTTTCACAACCACTTAAGTGCGAAGGAAATTTTCGAAGACCGACAATATAAGAACCTGACAGAAATCTGGTTGGGTGGTGATCATTACAAATGGCGGGCTATGCGTGTCTTTGGAGTATCAGAAAGCTATATTACCGGCATTGATACTGACCCTTATGAAAAGTTTGTCCACTGGGCAGATACGATTGCGAATGCAATTGGTAATCCGCTGTATCATTGGACCCATATGGAATTGCAGCGGTATTTCGGTATTACCACTGTGTTAAGTGCAAAGACGGCAAAGGCAATCTGGGATCAGTGTCAGGAGCTGTTACAAAAACAAGAGTATTCTGTTCGTAACTTGTTACGTCGTCAGAACGTAAAAGCGCTTTGTACCACGGATGATCCAATAGATGATTTATATTATCATAATAGATTAAAAGAAGAAAACTTCGCTATAAGGGTTATTCCTACCTTCCGTCCCGATCGCGCTGTGGCGCTAGAAAAGGAGGATTTCACTGATTATCTGACGCTTTTAGGTAAAAGTGCAGGATTTACGATTGACAGTCTGGATACTTTAGAGGAAGCGTTAAAAAAACGCCTATCTTATTTTCGGGAGGTTGGTTGCATTGTCAGTGATCACAGTCTGGAGTGTAATCTATATGAATCCTTTACCCTAGAGGAGGTTCGAGTAATTTTCCAGAGGAAGTATGAAGGGAAAATAGTTACTGCGTCAGAGTGTTCGAAATACCGCGGATACCTTCTGACCTTCTTAGGAAAAGAATATGCAAAGGCTGGGGTGGTCATGCAACTGCATATCGGTGCCCTTAGAAACAACTCCAGTCGGATGTTTGCTAAAATTGGAGCCGATACCGGATTTGACTGCATGAATGACTTTTCCTTTGCACCACAGATTTCTGCTTTATTAAACGGAATGGATGTGACTGGTGAGCTTCCGAAGATGATACTTTATTATTTGAATCCGAAGGATACAGAAATGCTGGCCTGCATGATTGGAAATTTTCAAGATGGAAGTAGCAAAGGCAAGATACAGTTAGGAGCACCTTGGTGGTTTAATGACCATAAACGGGGAATGGAAAACCATATAGAAATCCTAGGTGAAGTGGGGATGTTATCTACCTTTATTGGGATGCTCACTGATTCTAGAAGCTTTCTTTCCTTCCCTAGACATGAATATTTCCGACGAATTCTTTGTAATAAGATTGGAGCTTGGGTTGTAAACGGAGAGTATCCTTGCGACATGGAGCAGCTTAGCAAACTGGTAACTGGAATTTGCTACGATAATGCAGCAGGTTATTTTGGATTGAAGGAATAAGGAGATGCACGATATGAATGCAGTATTAAACAGAATACAAAATTTTGGTATTGTACCAGTCATTCAAATTGACGAGGAAAAGGATGCACTTCCTTTAGCGAAAGCCCTTTGCGATGGTGGTCTTCCGTGTGCGGAAGTCACCTTTCGTACAGCGGCTGCCCAGGGTGTAATTAAAGCAATGACACAGGCATACCCACAGATGTTGGTGGGAGCAGGAACCATACTGACCACAACGCAGGTAGAGGAAGCAATCGAGGCAGGAGCAAGCTTTATTGTCAGTCCGGGATTTAATCCGTTAGTGGTTGATTATTGTGTAAAGAAAGCAATCCCAATCATACCAGGTTGTTCAAGTCCAAGTGACATTGAACAAGCCCTTTCTTTTGGATTAGAGGTTGTGAAGTTTTTTCCGGCAGAAGCGGCAGGTGGAATATCCCTGTTGAAAGCCATGTCAGCGCCATATGGAAATGTCAAATTTATGCCAACAGGTGGAATCAACACGCAAAACCTGAAGGAATATCTTGATTTTAAGAAGGTAATTGCTTGCGGTGCTAGTTGGATGGTTAGCAGCGATCTCATCAATGCTGGAAATTTTCATAATATTCAAAAATTGACGAGAGAGGCAGTAGAATTGATGCTGGGTTTTGAATTAGCCCATATTGGAATCAATGCATCAAACGAGAATGAAGCAGTAAAAGAGGCAAGTAAATTTAATATATTTGGATTTACGGCAAGGGAGGAAAGTAGATCCATATTTGCAAGTACAGGAATCGAAGTAATGAAACAGCCTTATCTTGGAAAATATGGTCATATTGCAATGAAAACGAATGATATTGACAGAGCAGTGAGTTATCTGGAGTGTCAGGGTGTAGAATTTTATCCGGACACAGCAAGATACGATGGGAAGGGCAATCTGGAAACCATTTATCTTAAGGAAGAGATTGGTGGGTTTGCAGTACATCTGGTTCAGAAAAAGTAAAGGTGGAGAAAACTATGGCAAGCGTTATTACATTTGGTGAGATAATGTTAAGATTGGCGCCGTTTGGATATGAGCGGTTTTGCCAAGCAGAGACTTATGGTGTATCATATGGGGGTGGGGAAGCAAATGTAGCTGTTTCTCTAGCAAATTTTGGTATGGATGCAAAATTTGTGACGAAGCTACCAACGCATGAAATTGGTCAGGCGGGAGTCAATTCCTTAAGAAAATACGGCGTGGATACTTCCCTCATTATAAGAGGTGGTAAGCGCGTTGGCATATATTATTTAGAAAAAGGCGCAAGTCAACGTCCCAGCAAGGTAATTTATGACCGGGCTGGTTCCTCCATTGCACAAGCAACGACAGAAGAATTTGATTGGGATAAAATATTTGACGGAGCCGATTGGTTCCATTTCACTGGTATCACGCCGGCGCTTGGAGTAAATGCGGCAGAAATCTGCTTAGCGGCTTGTAAGAAAGCAAAAGAAAAAGGAATTACCATCAGTTGTGATCTAAATTATCGCAACAAACTCTGGTCAAAGGAAAAGGCCGGACAGGTGATGGGTAAACTCTGTAACTATGTGGATATCTGCATTGCCAATGAGGAAGACGCTAGTGATGTCTTTGGCATCAAAGCAAGCGATACTGATCTGACAGCAGGAAAAGTGAACCACGAAAGCTATAAAGAGGTTGCCTTGCAACTAGTAAATCGGTTTGGTTTTAAGAAAGTCGCGATTACCTTAAGAGAATCAATTAATGCCAATGATAACAATTGGGCAGCTATGCTTTATGATGGTAGTAACTTTAATTTTAGTAAAAACTATCCGATTCATATTGTAGACCGCGTCGGCGGTGGAGATTCCTTTGGAGCTGGACTGATTTATGCAATTTTAAATGGTTACAATTCACAGGAAGCTGTAGAATTTGCGGTTGCAGCAAGCTGTTTAAAGCATTCAATTGAAGGTGATTTCAATCAGGTAACTGTTGAGGAAGTGAAGAAACTTGCAGACGGAGACGGTTCAGGACGGGTACAGAGATAGCAATAATAGTTTAAAGAAAAGACCAAAAGTGAAGAATATTAAACTCAAGAATAAAGCAAATGATGCGATACGAAAGGACGATAAAATAATGAAATTAGGCGCGCAGTTATACACAGTAAGAAATTATATACAGAATGAGAAGGACCTCGACTTTACACTGAAAAAGATTTCAGAAATAGGATATCGATATGTTCAAATCTCAGCAATTGGAAAAGATATTAGACCGGAAAAGGTAAAGGAACTTTGCGACCGTTCCTCGGTTGAAATTGTTCTAACTCATAGTGATATTAACCGAATTCTTTATGATACGGATGCATTGATTGCAGAGCATGATATCATGGGATGTAAATATATCGGAATTGGGTCTATGCCAGATAAATACCGGACACCGGAATGGGTTACACATTTTGCCGATGATTTTAAAGAGCCTGCGAAAAAGATTGCAGCAGCTGGCAAGTTAATGATGTATCATAATCATAACTTTGAATTTGAGAAGATAAATGGAACACGCATTATTGAATATTTATTGGAAGCATTTAAACCGAATGAGATGGGAATTACTTTAGATACTTATTGGGTTCAGGCAGCAGGAGCTGATGTATGCCAATGGATTGATATTTTAAAAGATCGGATACCCTGTGTACATCTGAAAGATATGGCAGTTGTGAACCAAACACCTGTTATGGCACCTGTGATGGAAGGAAATTTAAATTTCCTGGCGATATTAAATAAATTACAAAGTACAAATTGTGAGTTTGCTTTAGTGGAACAGGACATCTGTCAAGAGAGTCCCTTTGACTGTTTGAAGAAGAGTTATGATAATCTCATGTCTGTTTTATAAGGTAGATAACAGGTGCTATGGTAGAATAAATGGAAAGGAATATAACTACGATGAATAAAGTAAAAATAGGCATTATTGGTATTGGTAATATGGGAAGTGGTCATTGCAATTCGATCATAGAAGGCAAAGTACCAGAGATGGAATTGGTTGCCGTGGCTGATATAAAAGAATCAAGAAGAAGTTGGGCAAGAGAGACGCTTCCAGGAACAGTTGCGGTGTTTGAAGATGCAAAGAGTTTAATGGAGTCCTGCCTATGTGACGCAGTCTTAATTGCGACACCACACTATGATCATCCTGGATTGGTGATAAAAGCATTGGAACTAGGGTTACACGTAATTAGTGAGAAACCGGCGGGTGTGTATACAAAACAGGTTCGTGAAATGAATGAAGCTGCAGAAAAGAATGATTTCGTATTTGCCATGATGTTTAACCAGAGAACCAATCATTTGTATCGTAAGATGCATGAATTAGTACATGGAGGGACATTAGGAGCAATGAAGCGTGTTAACTGGATTATTACAGATTGGTATCGTACCCAGGCATACTATAATTCAGGCGGTTGGCGCGCAACTTGGGACGGAGAAGGCGGCGGGGTTCTACTTAACCAATGCCCACATAATTTAGACTTAATCCAGTGGATTTGCGGAATGCCATCTAAAGTACAGGCTTTTTGTCATAACGGAAAATGGCATGATATAGAAGTAGAAGATGATGTTACTGCTTACTTAGAGTATCCAAATGGAGCTACTGGGGTGTTCATTACCACAACAGGGGATGCACCGGGTACCAATCGGTTGGAAATTACGATGGAAAAAGGGAAGTTGGTTTGTGAAAAGGATAAGCTGACCTTATTCCAATTGGATGTTAGTGAACGAGAATACTGTTATACTGCAACAGAGGGTTTTGTAGCACCGACCGGGCATTATGTGGATATTGAGACAGATGGTGAAAATGAACAACATATAGGTGTATTAAAGGCATTTACGGGAAAGGTACTTCATGGAACACCACTGATTGCAGAGGGGCTTGAGGGTATCAATGGTTTGTTGTTGTCCAACGCGATGCATTTATCTAGCTGGCTAGAAAAGCCGGTTGCAATTCCTTTTGATGAAGATTTATTCTTAGAGGAATTAAATAAACGAAGAGCATCTTCAAAGAAGAAGGAAAACGTGAAGGAAGTTACATTAAAAACAGAAGGTAGCTATGGCATTTAATTTATTAATGGATAATATGAGATTGAATTTTGTCAAAAATTCATACTCGTATTATCAAATATTTCAAAGAACATATTAAGTGCGAACTGGCTTGAACAAGTTACCGGTATGGAGGATAAGAGTGAAAGATTGCGAAATCCTCGGCACAAAATTATTATGCGCAGAAACACGCGCAGGAATGAGGATAAGTATGAGAATAGGAATTGTTGGATGTGGAGGAATTGCATCAGTTCATGCAGGATGTATTCATCAGATGAAGGATCAGGAATTGATTGCTTTTGCCGATGTTAAATTGGAGCGGGCAGAAACCTTTAAAAATCAATACGGCGGAAATGCCTACGATAGCTTAGAAAAAATGATTGAGAAGGAGGATATCGAAGTATTACATATTTGTACGCCTCATTACCTGCATGTTTCTATGGCTGTCTATGCATTAGAGCATGGTATTCATGTGTTCATGGAGAAACCTCCCGCTATTTCGAGAGAGCAATTGGCACAATTAAAGAAGGTACAGTCGGATAAAAGACTGGGAATTAGCTTTCAAAATCGCTATAATCCCAGTGTAATAGAAGTGAAGAAGCTGATAGACTCAGGAAAAACCGGAAAAATTCTTGGTGCTAGAGGAATTGTGACTTGGAAGCGTGGTGCAGCTTACTACAGCGAGAGTGGATGGAGAGGTAGTCTTACTACGGAAGGCGGCGGAGTACTGATCAATCAAGCAGTGCACACTTTAGATCTATTGGCATATTTTTTGGGAACGCCGATATCTGTAGATGCTGTAATGGCAAACCACCATTTGAAGGATGTAATTGAAGTTGAGGATATGATGGAAGCACTCATCCGTTTTGAGGGAGATAAGCTGGCATGCTTTTATTCAACGACTTCCTACTGTGCAGATGTACCACCTCTTATTGAACTGTGCTGCGAGAATATGACAATTCGAATGGAAGACATGGAGGTATGCTGTTATTATCCTGATGGAAGCATGCAAAGGCTACTTCTCGATCAGAAAGAAGGCTATGGAAAGAGCTATTGGGGTGCAGGGCATTACGATTGCATTACTGATTTCTATGACAGCATCGCGAATAACCGACCATTTGCACTTGATCTGAACGGCTTGAATGATACAATATGCCTCTTACTTGCAACTTATGAATCCGCAAGGACGGGGAAGGAAGTAACGCTACAGTTATAAAATGGAGGATGTTATGTTAGAGAATACAAAGCTTACAGGATTTGCTGATGAGATTGATACAGATCTCCATAAACAGATAAAATTGCTGAATGAACTGAGCATGAAATATATTGAGTTAAGAAGTGTAGGTGGCAAAAATGTAGCCGATTTTACATGGGAAGAAGCCGAAAATATCAAAGAAATTCTTGAAAAGCATGATATTAAAGTATCCGCGATTGGTTCGCCTATTGGAAAAATTCAAATTACCGACGAATATGAATCTCATTTTACTACTTTTAAAAAGGTGGTGGAATTAGCAAAATGGTTTGATGCACCATATATCAGAATATTTAGTTTCTTTATACCAGACGGCGAGAATGCAGACCAATATCAGGAAGAAGTATTCAGACGGTTGGAGCGTATGATAGCCTACGCCAAAGAGCAGAATGTAATCCTTCTGCATGAAAATGAAAAGGATATCTATGGTGATAGTGCAGAGCGTTGTCTTGCATTGTTTGCGAACCTGTATGGAAGTCACTTCAAAGGTACCTTTGATTTCGCAAATTTTGTCCAATGTGGGCAAGATACGCTAGAAGCATACAAAATGTTGGAACCATATATTGAGTACATTCATATTAAAGATGCCATTTTAGAAAGCGGTGAAGTTGTGCTACCAGGAGAAGGTGACGGTAATTTGAAAGAGATACTTGGTATGGTGGAGGAAAAAGGATATAGTGGGTTTTTAAGTCTAGAACCACATTTGGTTGAGTTCGCATCTCTTAAGACACTAGAAAAAGATGTGAAACAGAGAAGGTTTACGGACGGAGAGGCTGCATATCGACTTGCATATCAGTCGTTAATGAAAATACTTGTATACAATAAAAACATTAAATGACAACATTTGACAAAAACATAATACTATGCACCTATTGACACTATGCATAATACTCTATAAAATTAAATAGAAGGAAATAACAATTGAATGGAGGTACTTATGGTAAAAAAAGTGATAGCGATAATCGTTATATTACTGTGTATAACAAGGCCCATAGAAATAAATGCAAAAACGTATACAACCAAGGATAACGTATATAGTGTAATTAAGAAAAATTTGATGGCTC
>Ga0209511_1000089_pt1 | contig 125380 bp, 115 predicted proteins | sample SSSSmetaG_FD_184141 | JGI IMG/M metagenome (GOLD analysis project Ga0209511, IMG submission 184141) | Glacier valley bacterial and archeal communities from Borup Fiord, Nunavut, Canada, to study Microbial Dark Matter (Phase II) - ​SSSS... | ecosystem: Environmental > Aquatic > Freshwater > Ice... | reverse complement strand
GCCCAGAAGGATTAACAGCCCTGTGGATATCTTTCCTGAAAACCCTAAAAAAGTATGTATTTTCGGGCGTTCTAGAAGTTTATCCACACACTGTGTGTTCGTCAAAATGACGGTACAGCTCGAACCACTGATTTGCCTCTTTCTTCTGCTTTTAGTATAATAAAGGTAAGAAAAAGGGAAGGTGGAAACTGACATGCCGGGTGAAGCAGAGGAACTGATTGCATTTCTAAAAAAGATAACTGAAGTACAGGAATCCCGCATCAAAGAGCAGGCAGTGACAATCGACAATCTACGTATCATGATTGCTGATTTGCAGGTGACAGTTGTAAATCTGAATGAAACCCTGGATGAATTCCACAGGAAGTTCTTCGGTGTATCGAGCGAGAAAGCTTCCGTTTTCGCAGCAAAGGAAATTCCTGACGCAAAAGAAGCGGGCGAAGAACCGAAGATAACAACCGTAACAGAGCATACCCGGATAAACAAACCAAAATCATCACGAAAAGATCTCTACGCTTCCCTACCGATTCGATATGTAAAATGTGAGGTTCCCATAGAACAGAGACTCTGCCCGGACTGTGATACTTCGATGGAACATCTTGGATATAAGTTTGTACGCGAAGAACTGAATATCATACCTGCAAAAGTAGAAAGAATTCACTATCTGCAGGAGACAGTTGTCTGTCCGGTCTGTCGTGAGGAAGGGGATACCACAATCATTGCAGCAAAGACCCCGACCCCACTTATGGCACACAGTCCGGCATCACCATCCATGGTGGCCCATGTCATGTATCAGAAGTCTGGTAATCATATGCCGTTCTATCGTCAACAGGCTGACTGGAAGCAGAAAGGAGTTCCGCTTCCAAGAGAAACCGCTGCTAACTGGTATAATCATTGTGCACTGGAATACTTTCTTCCGATTTATGATTGTCTTCATCAGGAACTCCTCAGGCGTGATATCATCCATGTGGACGAGGTTCCATGCCAGGTGCTCCATGAAGAGGGAAAGGAAGCAACGACGAAATCCTATATGTGGATCTACCTGAGCGGAACGGATGGAAAACCGGCAATTGTACTGTACGATTATCAACCTGGCCGCAGTGGTAACTATCCAATTGAATTTTTATATGGATATACAGGGATGATTCATTGTGATGGATACTCTGCATATGGAATGATACAGGATGTTGTCCTTGTATGCTGTCTGGCTCATTGCCGACGTAAGTTTTATGAGGCTGTTCCAAAGGAGCGGCGTAAAAAACTCAAGCTTCTGGATATTAATTCCGAGCAGGAGATTGCAGAACCGAAAGAAGGAACCGCACTTGACAGTACCCTGCTTCCAGCTGAAAAAGGGGTCGCATTCTGCAACCGACTGTTCTTCCTAGAACGAATGTATAAAAAACTTTCAGCAGACGACAGGAAATCGATGCGCCAGAAACAAGAAATTCCCATCTGGGAAGAATTCTGGGGCTGGCTTGATACACTGAATCCGACTGGTGGTAGTAAGCTGGAGAAAGCAGTAAATTATGCCAGCAACCACCATGAGACGCTCATGAACTATATGCTGGATGGCAGATGCGAGATTTCAAATAACGCAGCCGAACGCCGAGCAAAAACATATGTTATGGGTAGAAAAAACTTTCTATTTCATGACACCACGGATGGAGCAAGAGCAAGTGCGGTGGTTCTCAGTATTATAGAGACAGCAAAAGCCAATCAGCTTAATATCTTCCAGTATCTTTATACACTGCTGCTGTATATGCCGGACTACAAAAATGAGCCCGCAGGCATAAATCAGCTGATGCCGTGGAGTGAATTCATACAGGAACGATGTTCTGGAGTGATGGATACAGAAACCGAAACACCTGAAAACCGTGGGAGCATACCGATTTGATCGGGAAAATGCTTCCTGATTAGAATACCCATTTATAAACGGTAGGTTATTCATCGCTTACTTTATAACTACAGCTCTTTCTTTCCACTTTGCTATTCCAATTGAGGTAACTTTATTTGTATTCAAACTAACAAACTGAATATTTTTATTGTACATTATTGGTAAAAGTACAATTAATAAAAAAAAAATATTATGGTAAAAAATACTGCAATCATAATTTTTCTATTTTTCTTCATTTTATATTTCCTCATTATATATACGCAGCAAAAAGCATACCTAAAAGAACCAAACGCTCCAAAACAAGATCTGAATGAGCAAGAAATTTGTCAGTGATAATATAAACAATATTTACTGTGCACTTAATTACTATTACGACATAACCAAGTTATTATACAACAAATGCATCCATATTTCTAACATTTTGAGAAATTATTATTAAAAATTGATAGGCTTCCTACCCTTTAACTCGTAGCGAAAATTAACTAAATATTTAGTTTATTTTTCTAATAAATTTCTTATACAACAATATAATCCATACAATTGAAATCAATATGCAAATGATAAAGTAAATGGGATTTTGATCTATCGCATACTTCGAAAGCCAAAATGATGGTAATAAACATAATATATACTGGATTCCTCCGGTAATAAAGAATGGTATTGGGATACCTATGGTAAAAAGGCCAGAAAGCTTTGTTACTGCCATTCCTTCTACTTTATTACTGGACAACGATATTACTAGCATGGAAATGATTAGACCGATCATTGCAACTAAGATTGAGATTCCCACAATCATAACTAACGAATGCTTATTTAATGAAAATAGAATTAACGTGATGATTGTCACTACAAACGAAATTAATGTTGGAATCCCCAATCTTGAAATCAAATACCCTTGTTTGCCTAGTGGTGTCACTGATAGATAATTTGAAATTCCATCATCAATTTCACCTAAAATTAACATCGCTGATACAAAGCAAAACATCAATGGAGTTAGGACTGCTAATAACAAGTCAAATACCAAGTAATAGGGTGTTAATAGTTCCGTAAAACCAAATTGTCTTATCAATAATTTTTCTGCAAAAGGTATCCCAAATTTAATTAGTAATCCGCTGAGGATTGGTGTAAAGCAGACGATAAAGAGCATAGCATCTTGTCGTATTTGTGACAAAAATTGTTTAAAAGAAATGTATAGCCTTTTACTATAAGTATTTGTCGTCATAACTTAACACCTCCAACACTTTGAAACATATTTCTTATAATACGGTATGTAATAAAATATATCATTGCAATCCATACACATAAAATTAATATAAGTCCAAACAAGTATTCACAATTACCACTTATAAATCGAACGATAATACAGCCAGGGTGAAGTAGCATAAGAGCTTTTTGGTATCCAAACAGATATACCAAGGCAGGTAGAATACAAATGATCTCAAATGGAACTGTGGCAATCAAAAATTGATTAAGACTCGTTACTTTTGCTGCTACAATCAATCCAAAAAGTGAAAACATTACAGAACCAAAGAAAGTTCCAATTATCACTGTAGCAATGTTATTTGTTCCTGCAAACAATGCTATGATAACTCCTACTACTGTACTAATAATGCCAATTGACGTAACTTTTGAAATGATATATTCCGACACCTTCACCGGTGAGACAGCAATCGAATCAAGTACTCTTTGACTCTTTTCAAGTAGAACAATGGCTCCCATGAAAAACAATCCCATCGCAGCCGGATCCGTATAGATCATGATGATTCCAGCTTTACTTCTCCACGCAAAAGGGAAGGCATATAGTAAGCAAACATATAAAATAGTAAATACAGTATAAATAAAATAAAATCCATACTTAAACTGAAATGCCATATCCCCTTTGATTAAATTTCGTATTCTCATTGCAGCACTCTCCCTGTCACTTCAATAAAAATATCATTTAGTGTCGGCTCACTACTATGAATGGATGTGATTTGATTGGATTTAAGTAAAGCCTTCAGCTTCTCATCTTCTGCTGTTTTATTTAGAAAGCATTCTCCATATTTCTCAGATCCATCAACATAAGTATATTTTAACTTGGTAGCTCCTTTTGACATAATTAAATGATGCGGACTATCTAAGGCTTTGATTTTTCCATCCACAATAAAAGCAACTCTGTCACATAGTTCTGTCGCATCGATCATATTATGTGTGGTTAATATAATGGTTTTCCCTTTTGCTTTTTCTTCTAAAATAATATTTTTCATATCCCTACTATTGGATGGATCAAGCCCACTTGTGGGTTCATCCAAAAATAAAATATCTGGATTATGTAAGAGTGCCTTGATAAAATTCAATCGTGACTTCATACCTTTTGAATAATCAGATACTTTTTTGTCTGCATCAATTTGAAGTCCTACCATACTTAATAATTCGTCATGGCTACGTAATTTTTTTGAATATAAAGAACCAAAAAATTGAAGATTTTGTCTTGCTGTCAATTTCTCATAAAGACTTGGAAACTCAAAATCCACCCCTATATTTTCATAGAAATTGTCATTATGGCTTTTACTTTCCACACCATTTACAATAGCTGTTCCAGTATAATTCGATATTAATCCAGTAAGAACTTTTTGCAAGGTACTTTTTCCTGCACCGGAAGGACCTAAAAAACCAAAGATTTCACCTTTTGAAACCTCAAAATTAATATCCTCCATAAATGGATGCTTCGTATAACTGAATGCTAAATTTTTCACCTGAATCATACTACGATATCTCCTTTTCTCCTAATAATTGAAATACCAAACCACATATCATAAGCTTTCGTGCTTCCTCAAATACTCCTTCACCTATTTCATGTTTATTAACTCGAACCCCTTTTTAAAGGATTTTACCCCATATTATCCCAAATGTTATCCCTAAAATAAAATAAATAATATTTTCCTCACTAATACTACTTATCTTGTTCAGTTTATTATTCTTTTTAAAACGCAATCTATCTATAAGCAAAACTATAAATAATAGCATGATAATCAAATAACACACGAAAGATACTATAATGAAATAACCTGGTATTATTGATAAAACACTAAGTAATAGTGCTAAAATTCCAACTCCAAATGCAACTAAAGCTATCAGAAGTGATATTTTTCCTTTTTTTGTCGGTTGGTATTTTATCCTTGGTGACTTTTTTTCTCCTGACATTGTTATACACCTCCAGATGTAAATAAGTTTAACATAATGTTACTTCACAAATAATATAGAACATTTCTTATAAATATATCTTATATATTATATCTTTATAGCAACAAATACATATGTAACACACTTTCTACAATTCTTTTTTATCAGCATCTGATTTTTCTTTATCTTTATTCAACGCTTCTATTATCGTAATTGTGCAAAATATAACAGTAAATATTAAGGCAACCAAAAGTGCATGTGTTATTAAGTGATAGGAACCCTCTACAAAACTGTAACCCATATTTGAGACAATTGGAACAAGTATAAATACTGTTATTAATAATGTTGCCGTTGTTGTTAAAAGTGCTAAAATAATTTTTTTCATAGAATCCTCCCTTATAATAAAAAACGCGATAATAATCGTATCTAATAACACTTATTTTCATTAATATTGTTAATTTGATTGTAGCATAATGATAATTGCATTATACACCTCATACCTACATCTCGCTACCATAATATGTAATCTCCCAAAAGTGTTATTCAGCTAGTCCAATTGCCCCAACGATGCCACTTTTTTAATGCTTTAAAGATATAATAACAAAATATGATTATCTAAATAATTGAAGTTTTGCTATATAATTGATTGAAATATTGAGATATAAAGTATACTATAAAATTATCAAAGAAATGAGGTGCTTTTATGACTAACAATGAGAAAATAAAGGAAATATATCTTGCCGGTGGTTGCTTTTGGGGTACGGAGAAATATCTGTCTAATATTAAGGGTATTACGGCAACTGATGTCGGATATGCAAATGGAACTACAATAAATCCTACTTATGAAGAAGTCTGTCATAATAATACAGGGCATGCTGAAACAGTAAGAGTATTCTATCACCCAGATCAAATCAGTCTGGAATTTATCTTAACCCTATACTATGATGTAATTGACCCCACATCAATTAATCGCCAAGGTGGTGATACGGGCTCACAGTACCGAACAGGAATCTATTATGTAGATTCTAGTGATAAAGAATTCATACAAAAGTCAATTAGTGCACTTCAAACAAAATTTAAAGCTCCTATTGCGATTGAGGTTCTACCTCTTCAAAGCTATTACCTAGCAGAAGAATACCATCAAAAATATTTAGATAAAAACCCGAATGGATATTGCCATATTCATAAGGATAAATTTGAAAAAGCAAAACAAGCGACTGATAGTAGTTTGCTTTATAAAAATCTTCAAAGTAATAAACAAGATTTATTAAAAGAGGCACTTACAGAGCTTCAGTATAATGTTACGCAGAATAGTGATACAGAAGCGCCATTTGAAAATGAGTATTATGATAACTTTAAAGCAGGTATCTATGTTGACATAACGACTGGTGAACCTTTATTTGTATCTGATGATAAGTTTGAATCCGGTTGTGGTTGGCCAAGCTTTTCAAAACCTATTCAAACAGATTTGATTGCAGAATTATCAGATCATTCTCTCGGAGCGAAAAGAGTTGAGGTACGTAGTAAAAATGGAAATTCCCATTTAGGACACGTTTTCAATGATGGCCCTAAGGAAACAGGTGGACTTAGATATTGCATTAACAGCGCTTCTCTTCGTTTTATACCAAAGGAACAAATGGAAGAAAAGGGATATGGTTTTTTGCTTACCTATATTAAATAAATACAATAAATTGTTAATATAGAAATGTTTACCCACAAATATGGAAGCTTATGTTCTATATAATCGCGCAAACCCAAACAAATATCTGCGAAATATAGAACATAACCTCCCACAATTAATATAGACTATGAGTTCTTTTAATAATTCGTTATTCTTTATCACTACGATATAAAAGTATTAGTCCTGTAGACCTATTTCTTCTTTATCGGAAATTGTATTTCGGTGAGCCACTCTTCCTCTGAATCCTTGTTCCAAATTCCATCAATAAATGATTCCCGTGGATTATCTGCAGGTTCATACCCATTACTTTCCATCCATTTTATGATTGCAGCATAACCTAACGGCAAGGTTTCATAGGATCCTTTGTGTAAAACGCACGCCGCCTGTGGAATATTTTCAATCATTTTAAACTTCACTTTATCGGTATCCTCTTTCGCTTCCACTACCGCCTCACATACTTCAACATCAATATTCTCTTCTCTATACTCTCCATCATGGTAAATGTTAAAGCAATATTCTGGCTCAGCACACACACATCCCAGTCGTTCCATCTCCTCTCCCATCGGTGGAACAACATCAAAAAGCGCATCATAGCCAGAGATAGTCCTCCTCATAGAAGCTACGATAACCTCTGGTAATTCTTTAATCACTACATTATAATTCATAGTATTCCCTCCTCTTAGGGTATTAATATAATATTCAACTCTAGATAATTTCAATGTACTTTCTGCAATTATTTTAAGGAGCTGTACTTTCTTGGTTTGAAGTAAATTTTCAGTAGACATACCATTTTGAACAGCCGTTATTTCTTCAATGGAAAATCCGATCTGTTTCAACGATATTAATTGGTGTAAAACAGGAAGCTGTTCAGAGGAATAATATCGATATCCTGTGAATTCATCAATATAAGCGGGCTTTAATAATCCGACCTCATCGTAATACCTTAAAGCCTTAATTGTAACCTTATTCATTTTAGAAAACATTCCAATTTTATAGATAATGTTCACACCCTCTCACGAATTCTTTACCTCATTTTACCATCTCCAACTACAGGAGAGTCAAGTACTTTTATTCCCATCATATTTCTCCTTTGTTGACTTCTAAGTTAAGATTGTCAACTGCTATTTTGTTTGCATATCGTTTTTCAAGACCCTTGACTACTAAAACTTTTTGCATTTCTATACCTCCTTTACAATCTTGTAAAGTCAGTATATATTCTCCTGCAAGGGGAGAGTCAAGAGTTATTCTACACCTTTTAATGAACTTACCATGTCAATATTTTTTATCTTTTTTGAGAATAAACGATTGACCAAAATCGATAACAAAAACGTGCCTGCTATACTGTAAATAAGTGAGGTGGCAGATACAACGGTCATAACATCAAAGGTTCTTCTCATATATACAAAAATATAATCGATCAGCCATCTTCCTAACGGGACACCAAGAATAATTCCCACAGTCGTAAACCATATGTTTTGAGTCAATAGTAATTTACCTATTTTCTTCGATTTAAAGCCGATAACCTTAAGCGTAGATAATTCTCTTTGTCGTTCGTTAAAGGATAGCACTCCGAGATTATAGAGTACCACCACAGCCAAAACAACTGCAGCTAATATGAGTATATAAACTAAGACGTTCATCGCTTCTGTCATGGTCATATAACCTTCCGTTAGATCTTTTATTGACCAGATTTTTGTTATGCCTTTCATTTCACCAGAAATCAAATCACTGGTGATAATTGATGTTGGCGTAAAAGTGTATCCAAGCTGTTCATAATGCTCTCTTGTTAAAGTGATACCCTGTGATATTGGAGTTCGGTAAATTCCACCAACTTTGGTCTTTACCCAATGTTCTTCACCATAGATATGCCATGAGATTTCATCTCCTATTTCTACCTTTAAATCCCGTGCCATTTTATTGCTGATTGAAATTCCATCTTCTGGTAATTCTATCTCGTTACGGTTAACATCAACTGTATGAATTAACGTGACATGATCTGTTACAAGAAGTTCACCGCTCTTTTTGATTCCGTTTGCTTTTATCTCAATCTCATCTTCCAACAACATTTCGCCATGATATAGCTTCAGAATGGAACTAATTTGTTCGGCTGTGGAATCCTCCGATAAGGTAAGCTTCGTTTCAAATTGATTTATTTCCTCATAATTCCATGTAACAACATCATCTAAACTATCTTGCATTCCAAAAGCACAAACCAGCAATGCAGTACAGCCTAGTACTCCCACAACTGCCATGATAGAACGTACTCTGCTTCGTAAAACATCTCTAAAATTCCACTGTGCATTAAAACCAAGCTTTTTCCAAAACCTTGTATTTTCGATGAAGTTCTGTTTCATAACCTTTGGTGCCTTGGGCCTAAGAGATTGAGACGGCGTATCCTTAAGCACACTTCGGCAAGCAAAATAAGTTGTTAAGGTACTGCTGACCACAGAAATCATAGCCATAATTACGATGGAAAAGGAAATAGCAGGAACCCACTCTGGTAGAGTAAACATGGTTTTCATAGGTCCATAGAACAGATATGGTAAGGTTAACGGTCCAACAATTGCACCAATTACTGCTCCAGCAAAGCTTAACCATAAGCCATAAGAAATATAATGAAATAGGATCCGCCTTCTCTTAAATCCAATCGCTTTGAGTGTACCGATTTGAGTGCGCTGATTACCCACAATTCTTGCCATGGTTGTTAGTATACTTAACATAGCGATAGCAAGAAATGCAATTGGAAATATTTCTCCCATTGCCTTGTGTTCATTTATTTCCGAATGAAACATTGCATAGCTTTGCAAACTTTCTCTCGTAAGGTAAACGCCATATTGTCCATTTAATGCAGAATCAATTGAATCCTCCATTTTATTATCATCAGTTGTATCTGTCGTAACCAAAATTTCTGTATACACAATTGGTATTGTATTAGGGAATGCGTGATAGGAAAGGTACGCGAAACCGTAATTCGCATGATTTGGTACCATATCATTATTGCCTGCACTATAAACATATTCCGGATTCATTACCGTTCCCAATACTTTTTTTACTATACTAATTCCATTTGTACTAACAGAAATTGTTTCTCCAACTTGTATTCCATTCGCATCTGCAAACATACTGTCCAACCAAATACCATCTTTATCAAGTGAAAATTCTTCTCCCTCAACGAGTTGACACTGAGAAATTTTATCATCCTCTACTACGTGAAGTTTTATGGTCGGACTATTTTCTAAATCTACGGTACTACCTAGTGACAAACGCCTCTGCGCGCCGGTAACACCCTCTACCTTTGAAACAGCACTCAAATCTTCCTCTGTAAAATCATTACCATAAATCCAAATATCAGCAAGATTGGTTTCCTCATAATAGTGATTGGAAGATTTTTGTAGTCCATACCACTCGCTACCAACTCCGGCATAGATGAAGACTCCTAAAAATGACATGATAAATATCGATATGAATTGTGTTTTATTCAATTTCATATCACGAAACATTTTACGTAACAGCATCACCAATTCACCTCACTTACAGCGAGAGGGGATTCATTTATTGTGATATCCTTCACTTTTCCATTCTTAATTCTGATCACTTTATCCGCTGCTTGCGCTAATACAGAATTATGCGTCACAATAATTACTGTTTTATTTTTCTCATTACTCATTTGTTGCAACATGCTGAGAATAACTACGCCTGTTTCCGTATCCAATGCCCCAGTAGGTTCATCACAAAGCAACATCATTGGGTTTTTGCAAATGGCTCTTGCAATTGACACTCTTTGTTGTTCGCCTCCTGATAGCTGTGATGGGAACTTATTCAATTGGTCACTAAGTCCTACTGACGCTAACACTTCGGCTGCATCGAGCGCATTCTTTACAACGTCTTTTGTTAATGCAACGTTTTCAAATGCTGTTAAAGTCGGAATCAGGTTGTAAAATTGAAAAACAAATCCCACATTATCTGCACGGTATTCGGTTAACTTCTCATCCTTGTATTTTGTTATATTCTTTTCATTAATAATAATTTCTCCTGAGGTTGCAAAGTCCATACCACCGAGCAAATTTAAAATTGTTGATTTTCCAGCGCCGCTTGGTCCTAAAATAACAACAAACTCCCCCTCCGCTATTGTAAAATTTATTTTATCAACTGCAAGGAATTTCTTCTCACCTATCTTATACTCCTTCGTAACTTCTTTAAATTCAATTATATTCTTCATATTAACCTCCCCGTGCCCGCCAACTTATAATTAGTCTAATTGGGCTAAATAATAGTAACTTTTCTGTGTAGATGCCCATTTTCAATTTCAATGATTATTTTTTATAACCTGAAATATGTTTCACATTTATATGATTAGTATATGATACCATATTTTGTTTGTCAACTGTAATGTGAAATAAATTTCATATTTTTCTTGACGGAAACAATATTAATAATTATAATCATAATAAGAAAGCATTTGGAGGTATGGATAAGAATGGGTAATCGAGAAATACGTGAACCAAAGCAACAACGTTCGATAGAAAAAAGAAAAAAAATAGTTGAAGCAGGATTCCAATTGTTTTGTGAAAAAGGCTATCACAACACCAACACAGCTGAAATAGCCAAACTTGCTGGTGTGTCTACAGGAATTGTTTACAACTATTTTGCAGATAAAAAAGATATTTTTATTGCTGCTTTTGATGCCTATGCCAATGGATTAGCAAATCCAATCTATGAAAAAATTAATACGCTTACACTACCAATTGATTTAACAAAACTTTTGAAGCAGATTATAGCAATGATAATAGAATCTCATAATATTACGAAATCTGCTCATGAAGAAATGCAGGCAATGGCACATACAGATCCGGATGTTGCTGAATTTTTTTGTGAGTTTCAAGCTACTTTAGCAAACATTCTTGTTGATTCGATGGTCAAATTCAACATAACTCCCACCCATGCCTATGAGAAAATACACATTGCGATTAATATAGTGGAAAACCTGTGTCATGAGATTGTTTATCATCAACATGATTATATTAACTATGAAGTTATGACGGATGAGGCTATTAAAATTATCATTACTATGTTAGATACTTAATATTAAGGGTGTAAGATGAGGAGATTTTTTGTAGCTATTTTGTAAAGTAAGACAATGTTTATAATACTGGCTATGCCAATCTTTTTGTAAGCAAAATGCAACCATCTGGCATATATTTTTTTTAATTATTACACCTTAATCCAGATTCGAAAGGGTTGCATTTCGATTTACAATTGTGGTTTTTAAATTAAAAAAATGCACTCATGAGTAATATATATCTTCCTCCACGGGTGCATTATTATGTATTTTTTATACAAATCTTTTTTCTTTTATAATTCTATACTCTGCTAATTTTCCTCTATAAATTGATTTTAATCTTGGATTTAATCGAATGTCCCTAGGCTTAACAAGTGCACAATTTTTACTAAATAATTTTATATTACTGCGTTCTAATATGTAAGCAACAAACTGTGAACAAAAATATCGTTGTTTTGAATGAATAGGAACATTGATTGCCGCTCCTAAAATGCCTAAGAAATTGTAAGAATAATCATCCTTATTACTTTTAAATATATCTATTTCTTCCCGTAATTTAATATACTGTTTTTCGGTAATTTTGAGTCGATAAATATTGCAAGTTGTGGATCTACATTTTCCAAAGATTCCATGATTAATATCTTCCTCAACAAATCCTGCATTAAAAGGATTCCATATTCCACGTCTAGCGAAGCTATACATCTCTGCTAGATCTTCATCAAAAGCAATCGAGGCATGCGCATATGGCTCACTCGTATAAAAATGAATTGCCTTTGCCGGATATGTCTGTGTCTGTGTTAGGACAATATAGACAGTTTTATTTTTAAGTTCTTTGTTGGAAATTTTCTTTCTATCAATCGTTTTCTTTTTTGCACTTTTCATGTGAATTCCCTTTTCTCTAGAATCTCTATCTAATTTATAATTATGTCCATCTTCTACTTCAGTTCATTATAGCAATATTCAGTAATTCATGGACTTTTGACATTTGAACCATTGGTCTTATTTCAAGCCATCTTCGTATGGGACAATCACCATAAAATCATATTATATTTATTATATTACACTACTATCTATTTATCAACAATAAAAGAGTTAACTCTTACCTAGAATCAAAGAATTAGTTCTTCTCGAGTAGCTTTTTATAACTATTATCGATACTGATTGCACCAAATGGAGCTGTAATTAAAATTGATAGAACTGCAATTGTTAAGACTTTTTGCCCGCAAGCGAGACCCATAGATAGTGGTATTGCGCCAATCGCTGCTTGAACAGTCGCTTTTGGTGTATAGGCAATCATACAAAAGAATCGTTCCTTGATAGTTAATTTGGTTTTCATTAAACATACGTATACGCCTACCATTCGGAATAATAATGCACCAACTACAACAATCACTGCTATCACTCCTGCTGATTTTGCATATTGCAAATCTACTGTTGCTCCAACTAGCACAAATAGAATGATCTCTGCAGCCACCCATAATTTATTAAATTTCTTAGATAAGCGTTTTGCAAGAACATGATATGTCTTATATAGTGTAGCCCCCATACTCATAATAGCTAGTAACCCTGACATCGGAAGAATACCACTTAAGCTATGTTCCAATTCAATTAAAAAGAAGGAAATACTAAGGAAAATAATGACCTTTGCCGAATCTCTCATATGAATTATCTTGAAAAATTTTGATAATAGTAACCCTATTATGATACCAATTAGTAAACCCATTATGATTGAAATTGGAATTTGTATAAAATCCTTTGCTGATACATTGTCGCCTGTTGCAAGTGAGGTAAATGCTGTGAAAAGAACAATAACAAATACATCGTCAACAGATGCACCTGCAAGGAGAAGACCAGGAATACTTTTCTCTTTTCCATATCCCTCTTCCATTAATCGAAGCATTCTTGGTACAATTACAGCAGGTGATACTGCTGCAATGACAGAACCCATAATAGCTGCTTCAAGTATTGTTATATCGAATAGTTTTGGTGCTATCAAAATAATTCCAAGAATTTCAAAGCATGCAGGTACAAAGCACATTAAAATTGCTGGTCTACCAACTTTTTTCAAATCATCAATATCCAAAGATAATCCTGCTCTTGTAAGAATGATTACCAAAGAAAGCTGTCGTAAATCAGTAGAAATATTTAGAATAGAATCATCCAATAGATTAAGTGCATAAGGGCTTAGTATCATTCCTGTAATCAGCATACCAAGCAAGCTTGGTAACTTTAACTTCTCAAAGATAGAGCCTAATAGTAATCCAATCAAAAAGATGAGTGCTAAACTTGTTAACATAATAAAATCCTCCATCCTAAAATATAGTTCAACCAAGTGCCTTAAACTTCAAAAAAAGCCGACAATTTCTGCGATAATTATCACAGAAGTCATCAGCTATATAAGCGGTTTTGGTATAAGCCAAGGGAGAACCTCATTCCCACACGTAATAATATCAATTATTTTTATTATTGTCAACATAAAACTAGACTAAGCTTATTCCCAGGACTTCCATACATCAGGTTGAAATCCTACAGTTGCTTGCTTTCCATTCCTTACAATTGGAGTCTTAAATAAATTCGGGTTCTCCATCAGTTTTTCTTCTTTGTCGATATCATCTGCTAGATATTTGATAAAGCTACTTTCATATTCTTTTGATTTTTCATCTATAAGTGGCACAAAACCGCCTACGGCTTGTTTCACATTATTATATTCACCCTTACTCATGCCAAATTTACCAACGTCAATGGATTGAAATTTTATTCCACGTTCTTTAAAATATCGTTCTGTTTTCTTGGTGTCGAAGCACTTGGATTTTCCAAAAATTTGTATATTCATACTAACCAACATCCTGTCGCTTCGCACTAATACAAGTTGCGATAAAAAACGACAATTCCCTTCTTATTTTGATATTCAAGATAACCTGTTAATATGAGAATATATTTACGTTGGAATTCGTTCTCATATTTATGTGTGAACACAGTTCTTTTGTTTTCACATTTCAGCTACAAATGTTGTATTCTCTTGTTTCCAATTATAACACTAATCTGTAATCATTTGAAGCTGAAACAAGCTGTTTTAATTTATTTTGTGCTAATCCACTATCAATTAATTCACTTGCTAATTTTATCCCCTCTATAAAGGACTTTGCTCGATCACCAATCATTAAAGCGGCTGCAGCATTGAGTATTACTGCTTGACGACGCGGTCCCTTATCCTTTCCAGATAAAACATCTCTAATCATAACCGCATTTGCTTCCGGAGTTCCAGTTGCAATTTCATTAATCGTGCAACGAGAGATACCAAAATCCTCAGGAGCGATTTCATAGCTTGTAATAACTCCATTATTTAATTCATTGATTCTTGTTTTCCCTAAGAGTGATATTTCATCCAGACCATCTACTCCATAGACAAAAAGTGCTCTCTTATAGCCAATGGAATCCGCAACATGGGTGACGGTATCAAGTATCTCAGGCTTATAAACTCCGAGTACATGCCTCGTTGCTTGCGTAGGGTTAATCAGAGGACCAATCATCGTATAAAAGATAGTTTTAATGCCCAAATCCATTCCCTGCGGAATTACTTTTCCCATAACCGGATGAAACAAAGGTGCATATAAAAAAGCAATTCCTACCTCTTCAATTAACTTCTGGATATTCTTAGGGCTATGATTAATTTCTACACCAAGCGCTTCTAAGACATCCGCGCTACCGGACAGTGTTGATATGGATTTACTCCCATGTTTTGCTATCGGAATGCCGGAAGCTGCAGCCACAAAGGCTACCGCGGTGGATATGTTAAAGGTACTCAGCCCTCCACCGGTACCACAGATATCCATGAGCTCTTCCTTTACCTTTGGAAATATTTTAATACAGTTGTCGCGCATTGCTTGCGCAATTGCTGTGATTTCGGTTAAGGTTGGACCTTTCATTAAGAGCGCCACTTGAAAACCAGTAATCTGAACATCACTGAGTTCATCGTTCTTAACTGCAACGATCAGGCTATATGCTTCTTCGGCTGTTAAATCAATTTTCGCAGTAAGTTTTTTTAACACATTTTTAATCATCTATAATCCCCCTCACTTTCTATAAAACTACTTTTATTATCGTATTGCATCCTTCATCTTATGCACAAATTCCACTACATAAGGAATACAATCCACACCGTACTGCTCGACAATTCTTACAATCGCGCTTCCAACTATAACACCATCGGAAAACAATGCCATTTTCGCTGCTTGTTCCGGAGTCGAGATACCAAACCCAATTGCACAGGGAATGTTCTTAACTTCTTTCACAAGCCTTATCATTTCCTCTACGTCACTTTTAATCTCTTTTCGGACTCCAGTTACACCCATAGAGGATACGCAGTAGATAAAGCCCTGCGCTTCACTGGCAATCATTCTAATACGGTTATTAGAAGAGGGTGCAATCATTGAGATAAGTGTGATACCGTATTTATCACAAGAAGGCATGAGTTCACCTTTTTCCTCAAATGGTACGTCTGGGACAATTAATGCGTCGATGCCAACTTCTCTACAATTCTTCAAAAATCGATCCGTTCCATACGTAAAAATTGGATTTGCATAAGTCATAAAAGCAATTGGTACGTTACAAGACTTACGAATGCGTCCTACCATGTCAAATATTTTGTCCGTCGTTGCTCCATTCGAAAGAGCTCGATAATCTGCTTCTTGAATTACAGGACCTTCTGCAACCGGATCGGAAAATGGTATCCCAAGCTCAATTAAATCTGCACCCGCCTCCGCCATCCCTAGAACCAATTGCTCCGTTATTGCCATTGTCGGATCACCTGCAGTGATAAATGGTATAAATGCTTTACCGCCATTAAATACTTGTTCTACTCTATTCATAGATTTGTACCCCCCTGTAACGTGCTATTGCTGCAACATCTTTATCACCTCTGCCGGAAAGGCAGATTACAATGATTTGATCTTTATTCATCGTTGGTGCAAGCTTTTTCGCATAGGCTACCGCATGTGCACTTTCGATTGCTGGTATAATACCTTCCATGCGTGAGAGGTATTCAAATGCCTCTACCGCTTCCTGATCCGTAACTGGTACATATTCTGCTCTGCCAATATCACGCAAATTTGCATGTTCCGGTCCAACACCTGGATAGTCAAGCCCCGCGGAGATGGAGTAAACAGGTGCAATCTGTCCGTACTCATCTTGACAAAAGTAGGACTTCATGCCATGAAAGATACCTACTGTTCCAGTTGCCATTGTTGCCGCAGTCTTATCTGTATCAACGCCAAGACCAGCTGCCTCACAACCAATGAGACGTACATTTCCATCTTCTATAAAATCATAAAATAGTCCCATTGCATTGCTTCCTCCACCAACACAGGCTAGTAATGCATCCGGAAGTCTTGCTTCTTTATTTTTTATCTGTTCCTTAACTTCACGACCAATTACACTTTGAAAATCGCGAACAATTGTTGGAAAAGGATGAGGCCCCATGACGGAACCAAGTACATAGTGCGTATCTTCCACCCTCTGCGTCCATTCCCGCATCGTTTCGTTTACCGCATCCTTAAGCGTCTGTGTCCCACTTGTCACCGCATGTACCTTTGCACCAAGTAACTCCATTCGGAAAACATTAAGTGCCTGGCGGTCTGTATCCTCTTTTCCCATAAATATCTCACATTCCAGTCCCATCAATGCGGCTGCTGTTGCCGTGGCAACGCCATGCTGTCCTGCACCGGTCTCTGCAATGACACGAGTCTTACCCATTCGTTTGGCAAGTAGCACCTGCCCAAGTACATTATTGATTTTATGAGAACCCGTATGGTTAAGATCCTCACGTTTGAGATAAATTTTTGCTCCTCCCAAATCCTTTGTCATCTTTTCTGCATAATACAGTAGAGATGGCCTCCCAGCATAATTATTTAATAGATCCTTTAGTTCTGCTACAAATTCTGGGTCTTCTTTATAACGGTTATATGCCTCTTCCAGTTCATTTACTGCATTCATGAGCGTCTCAGGAATATATTGCCCACCGTGAATACCAAATCTTCCTTTTTTCATAAAATTAGTCTCCTTTATTATGATTATAATATTTCATAGATTATCTTTTTCAGATTAATAACAGTACCCTATCTGATATTATGCCTCTTTTGAATCAAAAAAAGCCTTCACCCCTAAAACTAGGGACAAAAGCCTTAAACCTCTGCGGTACCACCCAAATTGACGTAAAATCGTCCACTCTTTATGTATACTAACATATACACCCCATAGTAACGGATGGGTATCCGTAAGCGCCTACTTTTCTATACTAAAATTTCGGGCTTCCCTCACAAGTCCATTCAGAATCATCTTTGTAACCGCATTCTCACCAGCTAGCGGCTCTCTGAGTACAAGTAATCATTCTTACTCTTCTTGCTCATCAGTTTTTAATATTAAACGTATTATATCAATGTAGGGTATTTTTGTCAACTAAAAATATACAACTCTTATACTCTGAAAACAAATAACTCTTCTACTCTTCCTTTGACTTCGTTGTTACTTTTTGTTCATTTTCAGGTGAAATAATTTCTAAGAATATCACTGCAATAATAGGATCAAATTGTGTGCCTGCATTATTCTTTATCTCATCTATTGCGTCTTCCTTTGACATTGCTTTTCTATACAGCCTATCCTCCGTCATAGCATCATAAGAATCAGCTACTGCAATAATACGTGATAGTAAAGGAATCTCTTCACATTTCAAACCTTGTGGGTACCCTTTTCCATCCCAACGTTCATGGTGACATAAAATATATTCTGCAATCGGTGCGAGTTCTGGAGATGACATAGCAATACGGTAGCCAATTTCAGGATGCTTTTTCATTTTGACCCATTCTTCACTCGTTAATTTATCCGGTTTATTTAAAATACTGTCATTGATCCCTATTTTACCAATATCATGCAATGTTGATAAAAGTTCAAGCTCATTCAACTGCTTGTCTACAAGGTTCATTCTCAAACCGATTAATTTTGATAAATTGATCAGCCTCTGCGCGTGCTCTTCAGTTTCTTGGCTTTTTTCAAACAAAGTTGTTTCCATAGAAGAGATAATGGAGCTATGTAAGCTCTTATTCTGCAACATTTTATGTCGATACATACTGTCTTCTGCATCTTTCATAATATTGCAAAGAGGCTCCTCTGCATTTGTTTTCGTTGCACACCCCAAAGAAATACTCATATGATATGCTTCATTAACCGTTTTCTTTTTATATTCTTCACATAATACTCCGATTTTTTTCATTATAACATTGGCATCTTTACTACTTGTTTTGGGTAACAAGATGCTAAATTCGTCGCCACCTGTTCTTGCTAATACATCTTCCTCTCGACAGCAAGAGACTAACATTTTTGCCATTGTAACGATGAGCTTATCGCCTTCCTCATGTCCTAACGCATCATTAATCAGTTTTAAACCATTGATATCTCCAATAATAATCGTTAGTGGTAGTTGACTCTCTTGATCAATACGTTGCTTTTCTTCCTCAAAAAACCTGCGGTTATATAAACCAGTCAAAACATCATGATAATTTAAGAAACGTATTTCGTCTTCTCTCTTTTTTTGATCAGATATATCTATGATTAATCCCTCAATGGCTATTACTTCTCCGTTTTCATCATATACACCCTGCCCCTGTTCAAGAACCCACTTCACTTCTCCTGTAGCTGTTGTAATTAAATATTCCTCTCGGAAAACAGTTCTTTCGCTAAGTACTCGCACCCATATATCCCACAAGACCTCTTGGTAATCAGGGCTAATTAATGCATTAAAGGTTATTTCTGTATTATTTAATAAGCTTTCCGGTGGATAACCTGTTAGCTTAAAACATCCCTCAGAAACAAACAGCATCGTCCAGTCTCTATCATAGTTGCTGCGATATGCCATCCCTGGTAAATTAGACAGAAGCACTGCATTACTTCTTTCGCTTTCAAGCAAATTATCCTCTGCTTGTATACGTTCTGATATATCTTCAACGATACATATATGTCTTATATCGGTACAATTCTTCATTTTAAAATGCGCTATCGTCATATTAACCCAGACAGTAGAGGAATCCGATCTTATATATCTTTTAACGATAGAGTAGCCATTAATTTCACCATCCATAAATTTAGTGAAATAATCAAGATCTTTTTGTAAATCATCCGGATGTGTTATGTCGGTCCAGTGTAATTTAAATAGCTCTTCTTTGGTTCTACCTACAATTTTTTCAAACATCGTATTGGTTTGTATAATATCATTATTATTATTTCCAAATGCTATTCCAAGTGGTGATTGCTCAAATATCGTTCTAAAAAGCTCTTCGTTTTCTCTTAATATCTCATTTAAATTGATTAATTTGTTCTTTTCATCTCTGAGTGCTTTGTTTCTTGTTATCGTAAAATAAAAATTAATTAACAGAAAAACCAAGCATATAATAATTATGCCACCCTGCATTATGATGGATAACCTCCTTGCGTGACTTGAGGTTGAATCCAAATTAATCATCCATATATAATGCATATATATGATTCCCACAAAAAACAATGCTATTAGTGAGAACAAAAGCAATATCTGTGACTTTTTAAGACCCATATTGATTATCCTCCGTAAATAGATTTTATCATTTGTATAGCCGAAGCAAGTATGATATGCACGGCATTGTTCTTTCCATTTATTATACTATTACAAAGAAAACATTACAATATAAAAAGAACGTCTTACTGAACATAAGCAAAACGTTCTTTCATATAAATCACTCTATTTTTGCATACATAGGGATAAGTTCATAAAGTATTTCACTCCCATTATAATCATTTACTGGGAAGATTTCGATATAATAATAACCTGCAGGTATATCAAACTCCACGGACTGTATTAAATAATCGTCTGCTTCAATACCACGACCCATTTCATTCCCATTTATATCATAAATCATAAACCACATATTATATAAATCCGTTCGATTTAGCGCATAAAGGATTCCAAAAAACGTACTATCCTCTGGTACATAAAAATAGTAATAATCAACTGACTTTGGCTGTGCTATCGAACCAAATAAATGGTAACCGGAAGGTACTTCTTGAAAATTGTCCGAGCTGTTACTTACTAATGGATTCTCATCCATTTCACCTGCATTTAGAAATTTATCTAATTTTTCTACATAAGCATTATAGTACTCCGTTATAGTGGTTGGTGTATTTGTATTAATTTTATAAAGCTCATTAATATTAACTGCAAAATTTAGGTTTTGCCCTTCAATATATGTCCATGTATTAATTCCAATTACCTCACCATAAGAATTTAGAAGTGGACCCCCACTATTTCCTTCCGATATTGAAGCTGAAGTTTGAATATAGTCAACGCCATCATACACGCGAGAAACAGTGGAAACAATACCAGCTGTTAGCGTTCCTGTTAAACCAAAAGGACTTCCAACAGCATATACATCTTCACCTACTGAAACGCTGCCTTTATTATCTAATATAGTATCATTTTTAGTGGAAACACTTAATATTGCGAGATCAATGTCCTTGTCATATCCAAGAATTGAATTCACTATATATTTTTTATTGTCATATGTAGTTAATTGTATCTTTTGAGCCCCTATAATTACATGGTAATTCGTAACAACTATTCCATCTCCAATAAAAAACCCAGAACCCAGACTCGATTGATTTGAGTCCGAAGCCAGAATTTCCACTGTTGAAGAGCCACATTTTGCATATATTTCTTGCGCTGTTAATACTTTCGCATCCTTATCACGCCCTGAACTTTTAGCCGAAGTGACCTTTAAAACTAAAGAATCCGTTGATTTTGTTGAGGTAATTGTAATTGTTGTCTCTCCAATGCCATTGGGAATGATGCGCAATGGAATTTTATCATCTTTACCCCACTCACCCCATTCACAACTTAATAATTTTTCATTTTCAATTTCAAAATTCAAATTTTCTTTATCTATATATTTATCTACATTAATCCATATTAATTTTTCTCCATTCAATACAATATCTTTGGAAAATGTACCTATACTGTTTGAACCTATCATTACCTTACATTGTCCAGTTTTACCTCCGGTTTTGGCATAAACTGTAACGTTACCAGCTGCTTTCGCAGATAGTCTTCCTGTAATGCTAATTGTTGCTATTGTCTTGTCTGATACACTCCATACAATGTCCTCATCCATACCTATTTTTTTTGCTTTAAAAGCAAATTCTTCCCCTATATTTAGCCCACTTACTTGAGAAGTGAAAGCAATTGAAGGATTTTCAACCGTTATTTTAACCTTTAAGGTATAGGTTTTACTACTTTGTTTCACTGTTACAGTAATTGTAGCTGTCCCCTTGGTAATCGGCGTTATTGTTCCTTTCTTGCTTACCGTTGCAACGGAAGCTTTACTTGATTTATAGGAAACCTCAGAACTTTTTGATAAATTCTTGAACACCAACTTATATGTTTCATAACCTGCATATAAGGTCTTCTTGCTGACGGTAACCGATGGTTCCACCGTAGCTGCAGTTGTAGTAACTTGTGTTACCCCATTGATTGATATCATAGTAAACATCAACACGATCACCAATAAACATTTCGCTCCCAATTTAATTATTTTTTTCTCCTGTGCTCCCCCACTTCATAAAATATAACATAAAAATAGTATAACGGAAATTGATGTAATCAGCAATATATTTTCAAAATTGCCTTGATTTGTATATTATCCTGATCTTATGAGAATAGTATAACAAAAACAACTCAGTTTACCAAATGGGAATATTTTTACTATGGTAGAACTGTTTGGTTAAAAGATTGGGGAGTAATCAGATGCCTTTTGAAGAACCTATTAAAGTCTTGTTAATAGTAAATCCAACCGCTGGAAAAATGAAATCAAAATCAGAATTATTTGATATTATAAATTTATTTCGTGAAAATAATTATATAACGACTACCATAACCACTGCCTCCAAGGGCGATGCTACAACTATTGTGAAACAATATGCGAACGAACATGATATGATTGTCTGCTGTGGGGGTGACGGCACACTGAATGAGATTATTTCCGGTTTAATGCAGATAAAAAGTCAGATTCCAATCGGTTACCTTCCTGCCGGATCTACAAATGACATGGCAAAAACATTAAAGTTACCTATGAATATCAATAAAGCAGCACATGCTTTTCTAAACGGTCAGCCAACCCTTCATGACATTGGTATTTTTAATAATACACACTTTTTTTCTTATATCGCTTCCTTTGGTGCCTTTACTAAGGTTACTTATGCTACTCCTCAGTGGTTAAAAAACAAACTTGGACATTTCGCATACTACTTAGACGGAATCAAGAGAGTAGGTGATATCCATCCTTATCGAGTCAAGGTTAATTCTGACAACTTTGAAACCGAAGATGAATTTATTTTTGGATGTATTACAAACTCCACTTCTGTAGGTGGGCTTTTTCAATTAAATAGTGCTGACGTTTGTCTAAATGACGGAAAATTTGAGGTTTTACTCATACGATATCCCCGAAATCCTATGGAACTTCGTAGTATTATCAAAGGATTGATTCACCGCAAATATGATGAACGCTATGTTTTATTCTTTCATACCGATCACATTACTTTTCAATTTGAAAAAATGATATCTTGGGTGGTAGATGGAGAATTTGCAGGACAAATTCAGAACGTTACGATTAAGAACAAACAAAATGTCATATCTTTTATCCAATAATAGGGCAACGCCTTAAAATGACGTTACCCTATCAACTTTTCTTACCATTTCTACCTTGTGTAGCATACTCTTTACGTATTGAATTTTCGCTTTATTTCTTTTAAAATTATTTTATTTTTAAGATTCTTCGAGCAATTCCAACCATTGGCTTAAAAAATACACCTTCCATTTCTTTTTTGACTATCTTTAGTTCACTACGGATGGCAATTTTTTGTGGGCAATGACTCTCACACTTTCCACATTCCTTACACTGAGAAGCAAACGCAGGCTTTGCCGCCATTGCGCCCAACGTCTGAATATATTTCATTCGTATATTTTTACTACCTAAAAGGTATTTATCATTATAGCAAGAAAAGCATCCTGGAATATCCACTCCCGCTGGACAAGGCATACAATAACCGCAGCCGGTACAGGGAACTTTCGTCTTTTCCATCATAACTGACTTTACTTGTTCAAATACCTTCAGTTCTTCCTCTGAAAGTGAATTTGCTTGTGCATTGCTTGCAGTTTGGATGTTTTCAGCAACCTGTTTTTCATCGCTCATACCAGATAATAAAACATTTACTTCTGGATGATTCCATACCCATCTCAGCGCCCATTCTGCAGGTGATCTCTTTGCATCATAGCCCTCAAAAGTTTTCAACACTTGTTCCGGTAAATTATTCACTAACTTCCCACCACGTAAGGGTTCCATAACAATCACTGGAATACCTAAAGATGCTACAAGCAGCAACCCAGACTTTGTTGCTTGATTATTTTCATCCAAATAATTGTATTGGATCTGACAGAAATCCCATGGATATGCTTTCACGATTAATTCAAAATCCGTCTTGCTACCATGAAAAGAGAAGCCAATATTCTTGATCGTTCCCTGTACTTTAAGTTCTTCTAACCATTCCATGATGCCAAGGGAAGCAAGTCGGTCAAACATTGGTTTGTCAGACAGCATATGAAGAAGATAGTAATCAATATAGTCTGTCTTCAATCTTTCAAGCTGTGTCGCCATGATTTTCTTTGCATTGTCGAGTTTATGTACCATAAATGGTGGAAGCTTTGTAGCAATCTTAACTCTTCCACGATAACCACCAAGAAGTGCCTGTCCAAGTAATGATTCACTTTTTCCACCATGGTAAATATACGCAGTATCAAAGTAATTTACTCCTTTTTCGATGGAATCATGGATCATGGCAATCGCTCTCGGTTCATCAATACCACCACCCTTTGTAGGAAAGCGCATACATCCAAAACCCAGAATAGAAAGCTGATCTCCATTTTTTATATTTACTTTTGAAATCATAATTAATCACATCTCCTCACTCAAATTTATAACGCTAGCTTAATAATATTTTTTATATTATACCACTGTTCCTCCAATCTTTCTACTGTTCCAATTCATTATGAACTAATTATTAACATAAAATCAACTTCCGAATTGTTGCAGCTATATCATTCTTACAGAAATATCCATACATTCTCAATCTACTACTCTATTAAAGTAGATACATAAAGTATCCGCTGGTCAAAATGCAATTTGCACTTTGACCAGCGGATATTTGTAAACTAGTTTAACGAATATTAGAGAAAGATACTAGGATTAGTTTAGATTATTCATTTCACCCATAAACAGAATTGCACCCGTTTGCGTGTCTCGGATGAAGAAAACAAATGGTACATCAACTATAAAATCAAGAGGCTCTTCCACTAAAGCCGAAGTTGTCTCGCACTCTATTGCCGTTACGGCAGCTGCTTTTGTTCCCCACTCTTCTACTTGAATCTTTGCTGTGTGTCCCACTAAGCTGACAAACAACTCATCATAAATTAATCCAAAATCAGCTTTGCTTTCATCAAAAGCTGTGTTCATACCAAGATTTATCAAAGCATCATTTAAGCTTTTCATCCCATACTCCATTTCAAACTTAGGTAATTCCAGCTTCCCAATCACAGTTTTTTGGACGTTGTCTAATTTATTCAAAAAAGCATTCATTTCATCGGTAGAAATCTCACGATAAAGATCTCCAATTGTTTCATTCATGGTATCCTCAGGGATTAACACATTCATGGTCAATCTTCCATTTCCATAAGGAAGTTCAATTCCCCTGATACCATTTTCGCTATAATAACGGTATTCCTCTTGAGACATACACATCATATCCACGTTTCTGATGGAATCCAAACCATTGAACTTTATCCGTAGTGTATCATCTGGAGAAAAAGGAACCGTCCATTTTCCATTAAAATAGATAGCATTCACTAAAAACAAACGTAACATATCCTTGTCACTAAAGGATTTAATAAACGGATCAATCATTCCTTCGGTTTTATCTGATACCCAACTGTTTACTTGATCAAGAGTCTTATCCTCTTTAAAATCAACCGAAAAAATATCGCCCTTATAATAATTACGCACGGGAGCCAGAAATGCCGCTTCTGCACTATCTTTAAACTTTGCATCCTTCGATAACCATATTGAATTTGCAATACTTAACTTTACCTTAGGGTCCGCTTTTTCTAAAGTTTCTATTAACAGCTTACCATTCGCATTCATATAATTATTAGAAACTTCACTATATTCTTTCGTACCATCCTTTAAAAGATCATACCCCAACAGCTCTGCCATCTCTGTTCTTGTTTCACCGTCTGCACCATTGTATAACATAGATAAAGCAGACGAAATACTATATGGAGAAATGAATATATTTTCACCGTCATCTAATTCAGAAAAAATGTGATAAGCAAAGTCATTCAGCCCATTCACATAATCCTCATCTAATTCTGAGACTTGGGTTGTTTCCTTGCTCTTTATAGACTTAGCCTTATTAATAGGTGTGAAGGCTTCCGCATGCGTACCAAAATCACATCCCATCAATAAACTTCCAGCAAGTACAACACATAATAACATTGCAACTAGTTTATATTTCATAAAATCGCCCCTTTTCTTTTCATCATTGATAAGAAACATCAATTTATACATTAGACGATTATTTCCATAATATAGTTCCCAATATTATTTATTTGCTTATTTTTTATTATTTGCCAACTTAAATTCCAATTAACTATTGAAGTTTTTCTGGCAAAAACCAGAAACTCACTTGAACAGTGCGTTTGCCAAAGTAAATGTTGAACAGAATTTACTTTGGCAAGAATGTAGGCTACTCATCCGAAAGCTAATATACATGGTTTGTATATGGATTCATCTGAGGTTGTACCAGAGTTTTTTTACACCTTGCATCCAGAGCAACTTGCCGTTCAGTTGCTCTGGATACAAGGTTCACTGGGGTTCGGGGGTGTAGCACCCGACTATGCTATTCTTTATCTGCCATCTGAATTTACTTTGACAAACTAGAACTTACCTTGACAAGTGACCTTTACTTATTTTTCATATACCTCATACACCGATAGCTAAATTTTTTCTATCTATTCTACTCTAACCATTTTTTATACCGCCTTAAAATATCCTTTTCACTACAAAACCTTTTCACTACAAAACCTTTTCAACACATAATCTTTTCACTACATAGTCTTTTCACTACATAGCCTTTTCACTACATAGTCTTTTCACTACATTATTTTTCATTACATAGTCTCTTAACCATTTCCTCTTGTTCAAACAGAACACATCCGCCCTCATGTTCTTGCATCAGCATATGGTTATCGCTTAATTTCTGAAATAAAGGTGACTTCAGTGCTACGACTATCGATGTTTCCTTTACATTCGTATCGGAAAATGGTGAAAATGGACATGGCTCTGATCCCCCATTTGAATTAATATGAAAGAATCCTCTACCTGCTGCTAAACATCCTCCTGAAGCCTTTTCATCTCCCGGAAAAGAAATAAAAAGCATGTCATCATACTTCATTCTCAAACCTATTAACATCTGATCTAAATATTCTCGTTCTTCGTTCGTAGGTGCTAACTCTTTTGTAATACCATTTACGGGTACATATTCAACCATAAATACTACTTTACAACCTCTGCGAGATAACGCAGTAATAAAACTATCCTCCGTTACTTTATGTATATTTTCCTTCGTTACCGTGATGGATACACCATAAAGTATCCCGTTGTTTCGCATTTGATCCATTGCAGTAATCAGTTTTAAGTAAACACCTTCTCCTCTTCTTGTATCAGTTAAGTGCTCATCTCCCTCGATACTTAAAACAGGAACCAAATTTCGATTTCTATCAAATAGATTTAAATATCTTTCATTTATCATAGTTCCATTTGTGAAAATTGGAAAGATAATATTTTTAAAATCTGCAGCTGCTTCTATTACATCATACCGCATGAAGGGCTCGCCACCTGCGAGCAAAATAAAACCAATACCAAGGTCACTAGCTTCCTGAAATATTTTTCTCCATTCGATACCCGTTAATTGATTCGTTGCTGCATGATCTCCACATGACATATTCGCTCTTGCATAACAGCCACTACAATGCAAATTGCAGGAACTTGTAATGCTTGCAATCAGAAAAGGAGGTATATGTAGTCCATTTAATTCCTGATTCTGTCTGATTTTTCTTGCCTCTTTGCTTGCTAGGACATATTTGGTTATGAAAATACTTTCCTTTGGATTTTTGAATGACGCCTTTATGATTTCCTTCACTATATTTTCAACGCCATTACTTAAATATTCTTCTAGTTTGAATTCTATCGGCATGTTAAATACTCCTTTTTCCCCTTGCAAATATAATGATAAGATTTGCTTCTGTTTTATAGTATTCAATTATTATATTATTGATTATATTAATTACTTATTATTTTATATGAAATGAAAGCAAAAATACTCCGGGCCTATGGGTCAACGGAGTATACGATGTGATTTTTAGTAATTGACTTTATAAATTGCCAACAACTTTATCCTTAATAACACCCAGAACCTCTCTGACATAATAATTGATTAAAAGAATTTGATCGGATGGAGCCGCCAGACCCTGCACATGATTTAAGCCCTGCTTCTTAGCAATAGCAACTGCACGGTATACGTGAAATCCATTCGTTACTATAGCTGTTGTGGCATCCTCATCGTTTATGATATTCTTACTGTATCTGATATTCTCATCGGTATTGGTAGACTTGTCTTCTTTAATTATACGATTCTCTGCTATCCCCTGCTCTAGCAGATATTTCTTCATAGCTTCTGCCTCTGAGATGTCCTCACCAGCGCCCTGCCCACCTGAGACAATAGCCAACGTCTTGGGATTCTCTTTCAGATAAATTGTCGCTGTATCCAAACGTTTTTGTAAAGTTTTTGTTACTCTTGTTCCTCTGACCTGGGCTCCTAGCACAATTAGATAATCCATGTCCTGATCTGCTTCTTGATTCGCATGGAAAATGATTGTTCCCTCTACAAATGTGAAAATACATAATCCGATAGCAATCAGAGTGATTCCTATGATCCGCAAGAATTTGGGTACATTGATATCGTTTTTCATGATATACCGTAAGCCAAAATACAATATTATTAATCCAATACCTAGAAGCAGCCATACCCAGGTAAAGGAGGAATGTATCCCTGCATAGCTTATGATGATTCCATAATAAAACAGGCTGATTATCCCGAGTATCAGCAAAATTCCAATTAATATATTCATTTGTTCTCCCCACTTTCTATCTATTTCATTAACTATTTATAATTTTGGTTCTTCAAAACCATTTTTTAATCTATTCAGTGATACTAAAAACATAATATTTATGATAAATAATATAACATAACAAATAATTGAACCAGTAGGCATTAGCATCAATAGAAGGAAAGCAACAATCTGAATAATAGCAATAGCCTTCCATATCGTATACAACTTATCAGTTTCATATGGGTCTTGAAAATTATTCCTCATTTCTATGAAGCCCTGAATAATCAGGTAGCTACAATATAAGCTAGCTAATATATAGATAATTCCAACGATTGTTGCTATTAATAAATAGTTTGTATTAATAAAAGTAGTGAATCCGAATAACGAGCTAAAAAAAGTGATCGTTTCATAAAAAAATAAACCTTTTGCAATTACAATTGCATTTGTAAAATAAGAACTATATTCTCCTTTTTCAAGCTCTCTCAATCCTTGTATAAGATATATGTAGCCAATAAAATTAGGTATACAGTCAATAACAATATTGCCAAATTGTAAATTGAAATTAAGAAATATTAATAAAAATCCTATAAAAATTCGTCTCAATTTTATACTCCCCTTCCTAATTTTAAACCTTACAATTATCCATAAAATTATTTTATATTTGAATTGTTTTCTTCTATCGTTTCCCTACTTCTTTTTATAAGTCCTCTTACTACTTTTTGGAATATCAGAAATGTTTTCGTCGGGTTCTTGCGCTGAATTTAATTTCATGGAAACCCACATTGAAGAGCCTTCCCTTCCCTTTGCATTAATCTCAAGAAAATCAAACTTCTTTAAGAACTTCGATAGCTTCGTATCTCCATAGTTTCTTACATCAAAATCAGGGTATCTTTTCACTAATTTGCTACCAAGCTCACCCATATTCATACTCTGATCTTCCGCATCAACCTCATTCATCATTTTAATAATTGTATTTTTGATGATACTTATGTCTGTCATATTCTTAACATTATCATTAATATCCTGTATATTCATACTTTTACTTAATTTTTGATTGTTTTCTATTTCAGCTTCATTATCTTGCTTCATTTCTGCCTTTTTAACCTGATCTCCACTAAATTCATTTAATGCATGACTTTCTTTTGCTTTTATGCTCACTTTCTCTGATGGTACAAACTCGGTTGACTCCACTGGTACCACAGATTCTGCTGATTTTGCAAGAACATCAAGATATTTGAACTGATTACATGCTGCTATAAATGGTTTTGGAGTTTTCTTTTCTCCCATTCCAACAACGAGCATCCCTGACTCACGAAGTCTTGAAGATAATTTAGTGAAATCACTGTCACTAGAAACAATACAAAAGCCTTCAACATAACCAGAATAAAGGATATCCATGGCATCAATTATCATCGCTGAATCCGTGGCGTTCTTCCCTACCGTATAGCCATATTGTTGTACTGGTGTTACAGAATTCGCAAGTAAAACATCCTTCCATGAGGCTGCTGTTGGTTTGGTCCAATCACCGTATATTCTCTTATACGTGGCAACACCATAGTTAGAAATTTCATCTAAGATATATTTTATATATTTTGCCGACACATTATCAGCATCAATTAAAACAGCAAATCGTTTTTCATCAATCATAATAAATCTCCTTTTTTTACTTTATTCGTGTGTTCAAGCTCTCTTCATGTAAGTGCATTGCCGAGCATTTACCTATTATAAGCAAATATCAATGTTCTCGGTTAAAGAGAACTTGTTGATATGCCAATTTGACTTGGATTGATACATAGATTAATTCTATATAAATAATACCACTCATATTTTTACAAGTCTACTTAATTTTTATTTCTGCTAATTTCATAAAAATAATTTTGCAAAATAAGCAGGAAAAAAAATTCAAAAAAACCACTTGACAAATTATAGTAACTCATGTAGTATTTGGTTAAATGATTATTCATTGAATGGAGGTTTAACGAATATTGAGTACCCGAGAAGAACAAAAAGAACAACGAAGATCAGAAATCTTAAACGCAGGGTTGGATCTATTTATTCGAAAGGGTTACACTGCGACGAAGATTTCTGATATTGCAAAAGAAGTACATATGAGTAATGGTCTTCTATTTCATTATTTTGAATCAAAAGAAAAATTATATGAAGAATTAGTCCGATTTGGCTTAGAAGGCACCCAAAAGGTGATGCAATTTGACTCGGATAATCCTATTCTCTTTTTTGAAATAGTTGCCAACGGTATTTTTCAGTTTATACGAGAACAGTCTTCCGTTGCCAAAATATTTTTATTAATGGAACAAGCAGGCCACAATGAAGCTGCTCCACAGTCAGTTAAGGATATGGTTGCACAGGTAAATAATATCACTCAATCTATCCCTTTGATTGAAGCCGGACAAAAGAATGGAAGTATTAAAGAAGGAAACCCAATGGCTTTGTCAACAGCCTACTGGTGCAGTATCCAGGGCATAGCACAGGAACTAGCCGTGCATACTGATTATCCATATCCAGATCCATCTTGGATTGTCGATATTTTAAGAAAATAGAAATGGAGGATTACAATGAAGAAAATTATTATTATTGGCGGTGGGATTGCTGGTCTTTCCGCAGGAATTCATGCACAACTTTATGGTTTCGAAAGCATTATTTATGAGAAACATCGTATTGTAGGTGGACAATGTACCGGATGGGATCGAAAAGGTTACCATATTGATGGATGTATTCATTGGCTCACTGGAACGAAGGAAGGGTCTGACTTAAATAGGCTCTGGCATACGGTAGGTGCCTTAGACAATACCGCGATTATTCAGCTTGATAACTTTGGTACTTACGAAATTGATGGGGTAACTATCACTTTGTGGAAAGATTTAGACAGGCTTCAAGCAGATTTAGTCAAGATTTCACCAGAAGACAAAGAAGAAATTATACAATTAATCAAAGATATTCGTAATGTACAATCTATGGATATGCCTGCTAAGATGCCTCTCGATATGCTTCCATTAAAGGATGTATTCAAATTGATAAAGGATATGAAGGGTGCCGGAGGAGTTATGAATAGAACTGGCAAACTTAGCTGTGGCGAATATGCGGACCATTTCAAGCATCCTGTCTTAAGAAAAATGTTGTCTTCCACAATGCCTAATGGATACAGTATCGCTGCTTTTATTTTTGGAATGGGTACTTTCTCAAGTGGTAATGGTGCAATTCCAACAGGTGGCAGTAAAGCAATGTCACTTCGTATGGAGCAACGATACCTTGAATTAGGTGGAAAAGTAATCACAAATATGTCTACCGTAGAAATTATGATAGAAAATAAAAACGCAACTTCTGTCCGTCTTCAAGATGGTTCTATCATAAAGGCGGATTATGTTATCGCCGCTTGCGATACCAAGATTACTTTTGAAAAATTATTAAAAGGGAAATATACAGATAAAAAATTTGAGATGCGCTATCATAATCCAACCGATTATGCCCTACCAACTAGTGTCCAATTGGCTTTTGGTGTTGATGCCAACCTGAAGGATTATCCAGACACTCTTCATTTTGGAACAGAGCCTTTTCTTGTAGGTGCTACTGAATTTCACGGAATGGGAGTTAAGAATTATTCATTTGATACTGTTTATGCTCCGGAAGGAAAAACACTTCTTACCGTATCATTAAATCAATCAGACAATGATTATTTCATTTGGGAGAAATTATATCAAGACAAGGAGAAATATATTGCTGAAAAGCAAAGAATTGCGGATGATATTAAATCTAGAATTGAGACTCATTCCCCTGAACTAATAGGGAAATTAACACTCTTAGATGTTGCAACCCCAATGACCTACCATCGCTATACTGGTGCTTATCATGGTGCTTGGATGTCCTTTATGATGACAGCAAAGTCAAAATCAATGATGCATTCCGGTAAAATAAAGGGATTAAAAAATTGCTACTTAACCGGACAATGGTTACAGCCACCAGGTGGACTACCCGTTGCTGTAGTTACCGGAAAGTTTGCGGTGCAGAGAATTTGCAAGAAAGAAAAGATTCCTTATAAATAGGGAGCTGTTGCAACAAATGACCGTGCATACATGAACTGAAACCTTCGAAGTATATCAATTATGATTATCTTCCAAGGTTTCAGTTTTTAACGTTGTACATACCTTATTTAAATTGTCTAAGTAATACAGTACATACTCTCCCACAAGAGATATAGACTATGAGTTGCACCAGTTGGTTATACTTTTAATCTAATACATAAATCTAGTAAAAATTATAGTTTGTCAAAATTGGGTCTCTGTTTAAAGTTTGATCGTGATAGTATTCATAAAAGCTAGTGCCGAGGAAACCTCCAGTGACATTTATAACATTAGGATAGCCAAAATTTTGTAGTGCCAATACTGCGTTGTAGCTTCTTTGGCCAGTTCTACAATGAAGATAGACTGGGCGATCTTTGGGAATTTCTTCTACTCTTTTTCTTAATTCACTTAAAGGAATATTGGTTGCTCCTTTAAGATGTCCGTAATCATATTCCCCTTTTTCTCTGACATCGATGAAGGTTTCACCTTGCTCTAATAGAAGTCTAACCTGATCCAAGGAAACTTGTTTAAAGTCTCCATCTAATAGATTAGAAGCAATATAACCGGCATAATTCACGATATCTTTTGCTGTTCCAAAAGTTGGAGCATAACAGAGCTCTAATTCCTTTAAATCATTTACTGTGGCTCCAAACTTAATTGCTGTTGCCACTACATCAATTCGCTTATCAACAGTTCCCTTTCCGATTGCTTGTGCTCCAAGTACTCTTCCAGTCGGAACTTCAAATAGTAATTTAAAGAACATTGGGTTACTGTCTGGCATAAGCCCTACTTTATCTCCAAGTATAAATAGAACCTTATCATAGGATAGCTTCAATCCAAGGCTTTGAATTAAGTTTTCATTCAGTCCGGTAGACGCACCATTATAATCAAATACTTTAATTGCAGAACTACCAATAACACCTTTATATTGGGTTTGATTTCCATTGATATGATCGGCTACGGCTCTTGCTTGTTTTTGTGCAGGACCTGCTAGCGATAGTTTTGTGACGGCTCCGGTTAATGCATGCATAACTTCAATTGCATCACCAACTGCATAAATATCAGTATCATTCGTTAAATAATCCTCATCAACTTTAATTGCCTTCGTTACACCTAACGCAATTCCAGCACTTTCTGCTAGCCCAGTTTCAGGTGCTACACCGATAGCCATTACAACTAGGTCCGTATCAATTACATGCCCAGACTCTAAGATTACTTGATGACTTTCAAAATGATTCACTTTATCTCCTAAGATAAGCTTCACACCATGTTCTAATAATTCTTTGTGGAAAATCTGTACCATGTCTTCGTCAAAGGTTCTAAGAATTTGATTAATGGCTTCGATTAGTGTTACCTCATATCCACCTAATACTAGATTTTCAACTACTTCTACACCAATAAAACCGCCACCAATAACAGTGATTTTTGTTGCTTTATTTTCGATGATATAATTCTTCAACCTAGAGATATCCTCCACGTTTCGAATACCAAAGGTTTGTACTTTTTCAATTCCTTCAAAACGAGGCATAATCGGCTTTGCACCTGGCGATAGAATAAGCTTATCATAACTTTCCGTATACATTGTATTTGTTGTTTTATTCTGTACTGAAATCAATTTATTCTTTCGATCAATTCCAATTACCTCTTGATTCACGCGAGCTTCGATATTATATTGTTTCAAAAATTTACCAGGGTTCATCAGAACCAAATCTTCCGCTGAATCAATCATACCACTTAAAAAATAAGGAATAGAACAGTTTGAAAACGAAACGTGTGGACCTCTTTCAAACATGATGATTTGATCTTCTTCACTTAGACGTCTAAGTCTTGCTGCTGCAGATGCACCACCAGCAACGCCTCCTACTATCAGTATTTTCCTACTCATACTCTTATGCTCCTTCCAATACTATTTTCTGTGTATCCCTGTATAACTACTAATTCCGCCTTTCAAATTGACAACATCATATTCGGCTTTGAGTAATGCAGAGGTTGCTCTCGCGCTTCTTGCACCAGATTGACACATAATATGATATTTCTTGTTCTTATCAAGATATTTGTTTGGTTCCGTCAATAATTGACTCATTGGTACATTCCTCGATTTTTTGATGCTTGCCGCAGCAAACTCATAGGGTTCGCGTACATCAATTAAATTAATCTCACCAAATAGATTATCTACCTCATTTACAGATACAGAATTGTCATTACTTTTATTAAATAGTGAAAACATAATTATCTCTCCATTTCATTATCGTATTTTATTATTTGTATTGCAATGGCTATTATTGCTCTAAATTAGTTATATCATAAAAGAATATATTATAATGTAACTTTATCACCGAGTTTTAATAGATCAGAAGATAGAAAAGCGGAAATAAAAAATAACCTTCATATAATTGAAAGTTATTTTTATTGGCTCTGTCACATCAAATCATTGAGAACTAATTTTTTACAGTCCATAAAAAGATGCTAAATTAGTTAATAGATCATGATAAGAAAAAATTGTGATTAAGTATTATTCACGTAAATCAGCTATTATTTCTAATATAGATTTGTAATGCTTTTATTAATATTATTAAGGTATAAATAGCAAGAATAACAAGAATAATTTCAAAAACTGGCAATACAAATGCAATCAATGCTATTAGTGGAAACATAAGTTACTCCTCTCATATCAATTCGTTATTTACACCAATTGTAGCCTAAGAGTATAACATTGTAAATCACATTATAAATATTTACTATATTTTTACAGAGTTTTTGGTTGTGAATAATTACATCTGTTTTAAGGTTCGCTTTAAGAATTCTCTAGTACGTTCTTGCATCGGATTATTAAAAATTTGCTCTGGACTTCCTTCTTCAGCAATAACTCCTTTGTCCATGAATACTACACGATCGGCAACTTCTTTTGCAAATCCCATTTCATGCGTAACGATTAACATTGTAAGTCCAGACTCAGCAAGTTCCTTCATAACTTTAAGAACCTCTCCTACCATCTCTGGATCCAGGGCTGAGGTTGGTTCATCAAATAGCATAACATCAGGTTCCATTGAAAGTGCTCTTGCAATAGCCACACGTTGCTTTTGACCACCGGATAATTGCTTTGGTTTTGCGTTAATGTATTGATTCATTTCAACGATTTCTAAATATTTCATTGCAACTTTATGTGCTTCCTCTTTGGATCGTTTTAATACTTTTACTTGACCTACAACGCAATTTTTTAAAACGTTAAGATTATCAAATAAGTTGAATTGCTGGAATACCATCCCAAGCTTTGTTCGGTATGCATAAATATCATGCTTGTCATCCAAAATATTTTCACCATTATAAATGATTTGTCCACCACTTGGTTTTTCTAAAAGATTAACGCAACGAAGGAGTGTTGATTTACCGGAACCGGAGGAACCGATGATACAGACCACTTCACCTTTATTTACAGAAAAATCAATGTCTTTTAACACTTCATTCGTACCAAATGATTTACTTAAATGTTGAATATCGATTACCTTTTCCATATTTTTCATTCCCTCCTTTATCTATTTCTATCCTGTTTCTTTGCTCTGCGCAATATATCTTCTGGTCTGTCTACTTGCATTTGATTTCCAATCAATATGAAGTTATCCGGCCCCTCTAACTTTCTTTCAATGAGACGTAAAATTCTTGTAACTGAATAAGTCATAATCAAATAAAGAATACATGCTACAAAAAAAGTCTGGAAATATTTATAATTGAGTGCCACCACAGACTTTGTTTGGAAAAATAGTTCAGATACTGAGATTACACTTAGTACTGAGGTATCTTTGATATTGATTACGAATTCATTACCTGTTGCTGGTAAAATATTACGAATTACTTGAGGTATTATGACATGAAACATCGTTTTTCCATGATTCATTCCGATTGCGTGAGCTGCTTCAAATTGCCCTTTATCGATAGAAACAATACCACCACGCACTATTTCTGACATATAAGCACCTGTATTTATGGATACGATAATAAAGGCCGCCAGTGTTCTGCTTAAATCAATACCTAATGCAATGGCTGAACCATAATAAATTACCGAAGCTTGTACAATCATTGGTGTTCCACGAAAGAATTCAATATAAATTGATAAAATAACATTGACTAGTTTGTGTAAGATTCTCGTTATTCCCTTTTCAGGCTTTGGAATCGTACGAACAACACCTACTAATAAACCGATAATAGAACCTATTATCGTACCAATGATAGAAATGTAGAGTGTTACCCCTGCACCGCGAAGGAACATTGGCCAGTAGGAAATGAAAATTTCAATTATCGTACTCATTTTTAGCTCCCATCTGCCGCTTATGTGGCAATATAATCATTTAAATAAGTGAGGAAATCTCCTCTTTGAAATACAATTAACAATCCAATTGTCATGATTACGAAATGGGCTGTTGCAAATCTTTAGTCTCTCTTAAGATTTGTAACAACCCCTTCAGATTACTGTATGAAGCAATATTATTCAGCAGCCGGTTGATTTAAAATTGCAGCATCCATAATACTTGTTTGCTCTTCCTCAGAAATACCTGCTAAGATTTCATTAATTTGATTGGTTAATTCACTATCCTTTATAAGACCTACAGCAATCGCCGTATCATCATCTGATGTTTCAAATCCTTCCGTAAAATCTACAAATGCAAAATTTTCGTTTGCTGAGGAAGCGCTAACGCCTTCTGGACGTTCTGAAACATAACCATCAATCATTCCTGCTTCAAGTGCAACTCTCATTGCAGAGAAATTATCCATAGCTGGTTGCATATCTACCCCATCAATTTGTTCAATTACAGTATAATGAAAGGTTCCTAATTGAGCTGTTATTTTTGCTCCTTTAAAATCTTGAATAGAAGTTGCCGATTCATATGCTCCACCTTTTTTAACTACCATTACTAAATTTGATTTATAGTAATTAGCAGAAAAATCGATTGTTTCTTTACGTAGTGCTGTTGGTGACATACCTGCAATAATGGCATCAATTTTACCTGAAATCAAAGCAGGTAATAAGCCTTCCCAATCTGTTTTAACAATAACTAGTTCTTTACCTAAACCCTCTGCGATTTTTTTCGCAATTTCTACATCATATCCACCTGCATATTCTGCATTCCCATCAATTTTAACAGCGCCATTGGAATCATCCAATTGAGTCCAGTTAAATGGTGCATATGCAGCTTCAAGTCCTACTTTAAAGGTTCCCCCTGTTGCTTCTGGTGCTGTTGTTGCTTCTGGTGCTGTTGTTGTCTCTGGTGCTGTTGTTGCCTCTGGTGCCGATGTTGCTTCAGGTGTTGTTGAATTTTTCGTGCCCTCTTTTGTCCCGCAACCTGTAAATAGCATAATCATTGATAAAGACAGTACGAGTAATACAGATAATTTTTTTCTCATTATTAATCTTCCTCCTTATATTTTAATTAATATAGTATTCTTAGGCATTTTACCTACAATTAATTTAATAATCAATTGCATAAATAAAAAAAGACCTGAGATGAGTCAGGTCGCAATTGCCCTTAGTCCTCTTCTTTCCCAACATGAGATAGCACAACTCAATAAGCTGGGACGCTTATTGAGACAGTCCTGCAGTTTTTAACTGCAGACCCAGCAAATAATATTGAGAATATTATTTACTTCGGCAACCTTTCCTTCTCCTTCGCATCAAAGCTTCTCAAACTCCACGAAAGACTGTTAAATGTCGCACCTCTACCTCACTAAAAAAGTGAGGTCTATTAAATTATATTATATAGTCTACAACAACATAGAAAAGCTGTCAACCAGCTATGATATATATTTAAATAAATTTACACTATAATCCCCATTTAGTGTATGGCATGTTAACTTTTATTGAACTAAGAGGGCTTTTAGCAATTGCCACATACCCCTTTCAACAAAGATTTATTGAAAAAGTCTAACTGATCTATAGTTTAACCTTATATGGTCTCATCATTTCATTGTCTTCATGATCTAAGATATGACAATGCCAAACATATCCGGGACCTAACGAAGGATTGAAAGGGTATAAATTTACACCCGGTTTAGCAATACAATTTGGAGCATCTTGTGGCGCAAAGCGAATTCTTATTCGCGTAACCTGGTTTGGATTCATCCTAATCGTATCTTTCCAACCTTTTTCATTGTCATCCGGTTCAATAGGATCACCTAATAAATAAGGTTCTATTGGTATTGCTACTGTTGGAAAATCGAGTGGCGGTACTCCGTTAACTTCTTCCCATTTGGTATTATATTCTTCTACCGAGAAATTTTGGCGGTTTTCAATCAGAAACTGTACTAGATGTAAATGGATTGGGTGTGTATCCATCGTTAAGTTTACAATGCACCACTCCTCTGTTGATCCAACTCTAGGTAATTCCGTAATAGGCGCTGACCAATTTTGTCCATTTAGAAGTACAGCTACAGGTCCATCCGGTCCCATTACTTCATTCAGTGTCAGTATTCTATGTGGTGAATCCGGTATTAATTTTGGAATGCAATTAAGCTTGCATGGAAGCATTGGTGGTTTTACTGGTGAAGGAGTATTTACAGGAACAGTGAACTGCATGATTTGTCCGATTGTATCTGGATCCGGTCTTTCACCGTCAGGAAAAGGAGCTTTTGCATCATTTCGAAGTATTATAGTTGTTCCTGGTGCAATGCTTGAAAAATCGATCAGGATATCAGCACGCTCTGCAGGTGCTATTAATAATGAATCAAGTTCCACTGGATAAGCTAGAAAACCACCATCACTTCCTATTTGAGTAAATTTCATTCCATTCGAAAACCTTAAGTTATAAAAGCGGGCATTCGAGCCATTTAAAATTCTAAATCGATACTGTCGTCTATCTACATCAAGATTAGGCCATACCAAACCATTCACCATGATGGTATCACCAAAGAATTCTGGTACCCAATATGGATGAATTTCTGGATTAACACCAACATTATTATATGAAAATGAGCCATTCGTATAAAATGCCCTATCTTGTATTACAATTGGTATCTCATACTTATCAATTGGTAAGTCAAATTTTTCTTTACAACAATTGGCTCCTTTATGTTTCTTATCGTCACGCAACAGATAAAAACCTGCAAGTCCAGCAGATACATTGAGTCGCGTAATTCCGAGTGCATGATCATGATACCATAGTGTAGTTGGCTCTTGTTTGTTCGGGTACACATAAATTGAATTTACAAATGCAGGCCCTTTCATTCCATTATAAGTGAACCATGCATCGGGATGTCCATCATAAATAGAGGGCACTTCGCCTCCATGTAAGTGAGTCACGATAGGCACCGGTTTTTGTGCATCGGGAAATCCCGGTGGAAATGAAGGCCATGGCTTCGGTGGTTCCATCGGCATGTTATTTGGATTAGCAAAGTGTAACGTAGGATCTACGGCAAATAGGTGTGGGCGTTTCAACTTGTTCACCCATTTTACCATGACCGGTGTATTTCTAACAGCTTCAAACGTAGCTCCGGGTGAACTTCTAGAATATACTGTTTTGCCGCTTTTAGGGTCTTTGATTAGTCCACCATATCCCCAGACTGTTGTTTTAGGAAAACCACTCGGAAGAATCTGTTGTTCGAATTCACTGATATCTATAAAATATAATTGCCTCTTCTTTTGTTTTATATTTCTTTTCTTTATGTCTTTATGCTCATATATAAAAGGTTTATATACGGGTGGTTTTACTAGTTGGTTAACAAACTTTGGTATTGTTGCAGGATCCAAAGGTGATAATGGTTGCTTGCCCCTTTTTATTGATGTTTTCTTTTGTTTCCTATGATGAAAGCAACTTTTGAATTTCACTATATAAAAGTAAATCAAAGCTGCAAAGTATTTACGCATACTAAAAACCTCCTTAAACTAAATAACATATATCATAATATGCTTTTTAGTTTCAGGAGGTTCATAATTCGACACAATATACCTTCGGCGAGAGAGCCAAAAAGGAACATTTAAACTTTAAAATATCCTACTACTTCCTCAAGATTTTGCGCTGAGGTTGAATTGTCTTGTATTTTCCTACCGATATCTTTGACATTGACATCAATATCACAAGCATTTATTGTAACATTTTGAATTTCTGCTGTACTTATATCTATAATTTCTGTAACAGATCGTAACGATTTTCTGATTTTATGTATTGCATCGTATAGATTTTTCACCTCATTACTTAAGCCACTAATTAAATTCTGAATTGTTTCAGCATCACCTTTATATTGTTCTCCCGTATATACTAACTTTTCATAATCCTTCATGATGAAATTATTAATATAATCAATCATATCCGTTGCTACGAATGCCAGTTCATTTACCGACTGTATTACAGATCCGCTGATATTTTGTATCTTAGTTGCTGTCTGACTAGAACTTTCAGCAAGCTTACCGATCTGTCTTGCTACTACGGCAAACCCTTTTCCTTCTTCTCCTGCTCTAGCTGCTTCTATACTTGCATTCAGTGCAAGTAAATTGGTCTGCTTTGTAATACTAATAATATTCTGGGTTAATTCATTAATTCGGACCACTGCCCTGGACTGTTCAATCTTCTCATTTAGTAAATATGTAATCTCATGAACTTTACTTTTCGTATCATCCTGTGCCTTCGTTGCTTCCATCTTCAAATCGGATGCTTTTTTGTTGATATTCTCAACTAAATAACCACCTTGTGAAACATTTCCATCCATTTCCTCAAGTGCCTTATAGGAAATCTCTGATAGTTGATACATACTCTGTACTGACTCACTTGTTTCCTCCATAGAAGCACTCATTTCCTGCATAGAGGACGCAACATTTGAAATATTATCAGTTGCTATTAGCATACTTTCATTGATAACCTCGGAAGAAGAATGAATATTTGTGGAGGCTTCCGCAATTTTTATTATGATCTTCCTTGTTTGCTCCATAAACTCATTTAAACTGTTTGCAATCACTTCAAGTTCATCACCGGAATGGACATCTATGGTTTTCGTCAAATCACCGTCACTATGAACAACATCGATGATTTTTTGATTTACGATACGCAAATTCTTTCCAATACCCCTAGAGATGAAAACTGCTCCTATAACAATTAATCCGACACATAATGAACTAATCAAAATCATCATTTTTAACAACTGCTTCAGCTTTGTATTAATTTTCTCAATTGGATAATCTACTCCTACGATTCCAACGATTTCTTTAGACGAGTTATAAATTGGCGCATATGCAGAATAATAAGTTCCCCATTCGGCATCTGTCATAGCTTCATTATCTACAACTGCCTGTCCATTCAAGGCTTCCATTATTTTATCATAGTTTTTATAGGTATCTCCAATCATTACTTTATCTTCTGATTCATCCGCATCAACTACATATTGAACGTTATTCTCATCAAGTGGCTTCATCGTATAGATATACTGTATCTCTGTTGAATCCTTATAATCTTTCAGATCATTCATTATTGTTTTATAGTTTTCACTATCTTCATCTCCTGGTACTAGTGTATCATGAAGATCACCATCTATTTTTAGAGCAGCAATCTTTGCAACAGAAACTGCATTTTCTTTAATCAGTGATAACAATTCCCTACTAGTAATAGAATAAACTACGCTGCCGAGTAATATGCATATAGCAAGTCCTACAAAGAGTCCCCCAAATAGTATTTTCTTTTCAATACTTAACCTTCTAGTTTTAATTTTCCAATGATGCCTCATACGCAATCCCCCATAATTCCATTATTTAATAAATATACAATTATTTAGACGAAAAATCAATATATATATGGTATTTTGCATTATTTATTCTTTATGATATGCGGCATATCTCGCAAAAAATTCCCTAAGTGAATCTACGCTTTTCTGTGTAGTTGCCCAAGAAGTAACAAAACGAATAGCACTGTGTTCTTTATCAACTTTTGCCTGAATGGAAAATAAAAACTGTTCTGATAATTTCTCTATTAAATCATTTGGCAAAACAGGAAATAACTGATTGGTACATGGCGGTACATAGAAGGAATAACCACATTTCTTAAGTTCTGTTGCTATTTTTTCAGCCATCTCGTTCGCATGGGCGGCTAATTCAAAAAATAGATTATCTTGAAATAATGCTTCAAACTGGATCCCAGCAACGAAACCTTTGGCCATCATAGCTCCCCTCTGTTTGATCAGGTAGCGGAAGTCTTCCTTTAATTCATCCTTGACGATAACGAGTGCTTCTCCAAGTAAGGCACCATTTTTGGTTCCTCCGATGTAAAAGACGTCAACTAACTGCGCTATATCAGATAGTTCAAGATCATTTGATCTGGAGGTTAAAGCTGACCCAATACGTGCACCATCCAGATAGAGAATTAACCCATTGTTACGGCACAAATGATGAATGGCAGATAATTCAGCCTTTGAATATATGGTTCCAAGTTCTGTTGAATTGGAAACGTATACTAACTTTGGCTGTGTCATATGCTCGCCAACATGGTAATCTAAAGCCTCTTGTATTGCAGCTGGTGTAAGTTTACCATTCGTACAAGGCATGGCAACTACCTTATGTCCTGTTGCTTCAATGGCTCCTGTCTCATGGACATTAATATGCCCTGTATCTGCAGCTATCACACATTGATGTGGTCGTAAAAATGCCGAAATCACTAATAGGTTTGTCTGTGTACCGCCCGGAATAAAGTGAATATCTACTTTTTTATTTTGAAGTAGCTTCTTCATATATTCTTTTGCTTTTGCACTGTGTAAATCCTCTCCATAACCTACATTCTGCTCTAAATTTGCCTTCATTAATAGTTCTAATATTCGTGGGTGTGCACCCTCACTGTAATCATTCATAAAGCTGTACATTTTATGCCTCCATTTGGTCAATTACTTTTTTTGAAGTATAGCATACTTTTGTCTTTATGAAAAGCGGTCAAGATTTCCCTTGACCGCTTTTCTTTCCTAATATTTTCTTCCCTTAATTGAATTTTTTGCCTGTTCCTTTGTAAATATTTTTCCTTCTGTTATAATTCTTAGGGGTAGTTCTTCGCCAGACATTAAATCCTTAATTGCCTTCATTAGCTGTGGTCCTAACAATGGATTACATTCGACTGAGCAATTCAGTTTCCCATCAATCAAAGCTTTAAATGCTTCCTTCGTTCCATCGATAGAAACAATTTTCACATCGATTCCGGGCTTTATTCCATTCTCTTCTAAAGCTTTGATGGCACCTAATGCCATATCATCATTATGCGCAAATATAACATCAATATCCCACACATTTTTTGATAAATATTCCTCGATTATTTTCTTACCAGCTTGATATGTAAAATCTCCAACCTCTGAATATACAATCTGATATTTGGGATATTGCTTGAGAATTTCTTCAAATCCTTTTTTACGTTCTATTGCCGGAGATGCTCCATTGGTTCCTTTTAATTCTAATATCGACACTTCCTTCGCATAACTCGGGACATTATCAACAATCCACCGCATTGCTATACGGCCTTCCTCAAGAAATTCAGCACCAATATAGGTCATAAACAATTCATCATCTTCTACATTAATTTTTCTATCTGATAAAAGTACCGGAATACCAGCTTCTTTTGCTTCCATTAGTACAGTTTCCCATCCATTGTCAACAACAGGAGAGAGTACAATAACATCCACTTTCATCTCGATAAACTTTCGAATTGCTTCGATCTGCTTATCTTGGGATTGATTTGCATCATCAAAAATCAAATTAATTCCTGCATCTTTTGCTGCTTCCTTTATTGATTCCGTGTTTGCAAGCCTCCATGCGCTTTCTGTTCCAAGCTGCGAATAACCTACATCAATTATATGATCAACACCTATTAACGGCTGATCTAAGCTTTCTACATACGCATCAACATTTTCTTTACGTATATTATGGCTTCTTAATATTATTTGCTTTGGAACTCCACTTACATGATTAAGGATGTCCATCGCATATTGGATTGCCTCTTTCCCACCTGTAGGACAGGTGATTGTTTCCGCAATGATATCCTCTTTAATCATATTAATACCATTATTCTCTCCCGTAAAACCATCGATACCTATTATTGGTATGTCATAACCCAATTGCTTTAATGCCAGGTAAGCCCCCCTAGCCATATAATCATTATGTGCAAATATTACGTCTATTCCTTCCAATTCATTTTTGCGCGCTAGTACCATATCTTCTGTATCATCTCTTGTTGCAGATTCAATTCTATATTGTAATGTTTTTATGCCAGGATACTCGGATACAATAGACTGAAAGCCCTCGCTTCGATCAATGCTTGATTGTGAATACTCACTTCCGCAAAGTTCTAAAACTGTTCCAAGCTGATGATTTAATAAATTCACGATCCCTTCCCCCGCTTGTTTACCAATTATTTCGTTGTCAGGACCTATATACAAGGTATAATCAAAGCCCTCAACTGCCCTGTCCATAACGATGACAGGTATTTTTTGATAAACTTCACATAGGATAGGCGTCATTTTTTTAACATCCCATGGAGAAACGATTAACAAATCAATCCCATATCCCAATAATTTTTGTATATCCTTTTTCTGCTTTTCGGTATTGGAGGTTGCATCCATAATAATAAGGCTAATATTAGAATATTTTCCTGCTTCTTCTTTGATTTCATTTGTGGATACTAGTCGCCAAGACTCTCTCATGTTGGCCTGGGAGACGCCTATGACATAATCAATTTTTTCAAAATCGTTATTATCATTATAAAAACCACAGCCTGTAAAGAATGCCGACAAGCTAAATAAAAGCAATATTTTAAGCTTTGAAAAGTAATTATTCTTCATACAGCATATCCTCTTCATTTCTATTACTATTTTGGGGTATTCGAATTGTAACCTTCGTGCCAATATCTTTTGTACTAATTACCTGTACACTAAAACGATTGCCATACCTAATTCGTAATCTCTCTTTTATGTAGAATAACCCAAAGCTTTGATTTTCTTCTATCTTTAAAGGCTCGTTTAGCATTCGGTTCAATTCATCTACTTTTTCAGGCGTCATCCCAGAACCGTCGTCTTCTACTGTCAGCTCCATAAAGTATCTCTCTAACTCTTTTGTTCTTATGATAAGATGGCCTTCGCCACGTTTTGTTTTAATTCCGTGATAAATAGCATTTTCGATCAGTGGTTGTAAAATTAACTTGGGAACTTCAAATCCCTGTAATTTATTATCCTCAATAATCTCATAGTTTAGCTTTGCTTGGTATCTTATCTTCTGTATATATAAATAATTGGTAACATATTTAATTTCCTCTTCAAGCGTAACATAGTCCTTTCCATGACTTAAACCAATCCGGTACATACTTGTTAACGCATCTACAACTTTAACAATATCGTCAGCCTCGTGTTCTCGTGCCATCCAATTAATTGTATCCAATGTATTATATAAAAAATGTGGTTTAATTTGTTCCTGTAGAACTTTTAGCTCCGCAGTTCTCTTGTTCTGCTGTTCCATATAAACCATTTGTATTAACTCCACAATACGGTCTAGCATCTGATTAAAATTACCACCTAATTCACTTACTTCATCTTGATAATTCACATCAAAACGGACCTTCAAATCGCCAGCTTCTGCTCTTTTCATTAACCGTTTTAATTGAATAATCGGCTTTGTTATTGTTTGTGAAATCTTAAGTGAAAAGAAGACAATACACACTAAATTAATGAATAAACAGCTAATTAAAATATACAGTATCGTATTCATGGGTTCCATAATTTCATCCAATGAAAACACACCTACTATTTTCCATCCTGTATATTCCGAATATTTATGTCTGATTTGATATTTTTCTCCGTTAATTCTAGTAGTTACCGGTGTCTCCCCTTCTAATTCCAACCAATCCGGGTTAACTCGATAGGTGACTGTAGTTGGCGGCGTATATACCACATGTCGGTTATCATCAATGACAAAAACAAATCCTCTTTCCCCAAGTGTTATACTTTTAATTGATTGTGATATAATATCATGTTTAATATCTAATAATATTACTCCCTTAATCTCACCGGTTTCCTCATTAACGATGGCTTTTGATAAAGAAAACACATTATCTACACTATAGCTTTCATTTGTAATTATATTTCTTCCTGTAATATTACTTATAATCTGTATCTCCTTCGGATTATCTACTGCTTTCTGATACCAAGATTCTTCGGTAAAAGAATCTCTAGAAATGCGAGTCATTCCGGTACTGATATACATATCGTTTTCGGTTGCAACTAGTATTCCCGCTACCTCGTCATGCGTATTTGCTATATTATGAAATATATCCAATATTCTGTTTCGTTCTTCATCCCAACTATTATCTACTTCCTTGGTCATATTAAAAAACAGACTATCTTCCATTTCTTGTGTGATATAGTTAGATGTTTTTTCAATTGTACTTATGTAGACATCAATCGATGTATTGACTTGATTTAGCATTTGATCGGTGTGTTGAAATATGTTTTTTTCAGCTTGTTGTAAGAAAAGAAAAGCAACTACACTAGCTAAAATAAAAAATGGAATGAGTGCAATCAGAAAATAAGACCAAATTATTTTACTACGAATCGTAATATTCATAAATTTGTTCCTAATCCATCTCATTACACTCACCCCTAGAAAACTATTTTCTAATAGTATAATCTTTTTGCAATTATATTACAATATGCAGCCTATTTTTCTTCCATCTTAAACCTTTCCACCTGTTCCATCATCTCTCTTGTTTTACTGGTTAAGACCTGTGCTGCTGTGGCAACCTCTTCCATAGTGGCATTCATTTCTTCTGAGGAAGCTGCTATTTCTTCGGAAGAAGCTGATACTTCTTCGGCAACAGAGGCTACCCCTTCGATCCTAGCGATAATAGCGATCTTTTCACTATCTAGTTGGACCGTAGAAGTGTTTACTGCCTCTATCTCTGGAGCTATCACTTTGATTACCTTAATAATCTCATCAAACGATTTTATTGTAGTGTTAAGAACTATAATTTGTTTATTTAGTTCCTCATCCAATTCGTCGGTGGTTTTCACCATGGTATCAGTTTCACTGGATACACCAGTAATCAACTTATTAATATTTACAGATGATAACTTCGTCTGCTCAGCAAGCTTTCTGATATGGTCTGCTACTACGGCAAAACCCCTTCCTGCTTCTCCGGCCCTGGCAGCTTCAATCGCAGCATTCAGTGCCAATAGGTTCGTTTGGTCAGCAATATTATTGATTAAGTTTGCTATATCATTAATTTTCATGACATTTTTGCCAAAGCCGGATATTTTTGTTACAAAGTCCTTAAAGGAGTTATTGATCCTATTTGATGATTCAACCAATGACTGCATATTCGTGTTGCTGTCTTCTGACATCGTGCTGATATTACTTGCATTTTTATCAATATCTTTTATTGCATTTACTATGTTATCCAGCTCTTTTGCAAAATGATTTAGACTATCTGTCATTTTCGACAAATCTTCTGCCTGTACTCCAGCACCTTTTGCCACATCCTGAATTGAAGAAGTGACATTTTCTGATGCTGAGGATATTTCCTCGGAAATTGCAGATAAATTTGCGGACTGGTCATCAATGTTCAACGAAATATCTTTGATATTATTTAGCATATCCCTGATAAAGTTCTGCATCGTTACTAAGGATTTTGCTAAAGTCCCTATTTCATCTTTCTTATTTACGTATTTGTAAGGTACTTCCTTCGTCAAATCACCACCGGCCATGAAACTGATATTCTTAACGATTGCAATCAGGCTGTTAGTTATACTACTTGTAAGAATAAAAACAGTCAATACCCCGAGAACTAAAAACAGGAGCGAAAAAATAATAACAGATGTTCTAAGCGTGTTTAACCCTGATAGTATTTCGTTTCTCTCACCTGTAACTGCTATTGACCAGCCTGTCAATTCAATTGGAGCATATCCGGCATAATTATGTACACCATCATAGGTATATTCTCCTGTCCCAACATTACCTTCTGTCATTAAGACTAAGATATCTGCAAATCGCTTTAATGATGTGTCGCTTTCTGCTTCTTTGATAAAATTAATTTTATTAAAAACCAAGGTCAAATTAGAGTGGGCTATCATTTCTCCTGCCTTGTTTATCATAAACGCATTACCCGATTTTCCAAAGGTAATATCATTCACTAATAAACTGAATTCACTGCCATGCTTCACTGCAATTAAAATACTCTCCACTTCGCTGCCGTTCTTTATTGGAACTGCATATACAACCACTTGGGTATTTGCTGAATTACCCAATATGTCCTCCATTGGTTCGGAGATAGCATTTTCCCCTTTGATTGCTTTTTGAAAAAAGTCCATATCCTTAATATCAATTGTTTTCTTACTCGAAGTGGTAAGCATTCCAGCTTGGTCAGCAATCCCTAATAGTAAAAAGCCACCTCTTGTTTCCTGATCCTTCAGCTTCGTGAATCTTTGATCTTCTTCAAGCTTCGCATCGCTTACAACGTTTGCTATAATTTCTAATGTATCAAAGTTTCCATTAATTCGACTTTCTATAAGTAAAGCTGCCTCAGAAGCCATTTGCGGTAATATTTCATCAGTGTTATCGGTTAAGGCTTTGGTCGAAATATAATAGGACATCAATCCCATACCAACACACACAGTAAGTATTAACGTACCTAACAATAAAATCATTTTCTTCTTCATACCATATACCCCCATTTGCTATTATTTGGTACATGATTGTATTTTCTCATGCTTTCTATTGTGAACTACTTTTTCCTTTTTCTGTTCTGATCGAAATAATTCTTTGTATCACGATAAAAATACATAACAATGCTGCAATTGTAACTTTCGTCCACCAAGTATTTAAGTTTTGGTAGGTCACGATTGTTTGTATTACGCCTTGGATTAAAACACCTACCGTTGTACCAATGACAGAACCAACACCGCCAGTAAGCAGGGTTCCACCAATGACAGCGGAAGATATTGCATCAAGCTCAAGTCCAATATTCTGTAAGGAGTATCCCGCTAAGGTATAAAAGCTAAAAACCACACCCGCCAGAGCTGCGCAAAAGCTACTAATTGCATATACTGCTATTTTCGTCTTCTTTACCGGTAACCCCATCAAAACTGCTGATTGCTCATTCCCTCCAATTGCGTAAACACTTCTACCAAATTTAGTAAACTTCAATACATAGACTGCTATTGCAATAATAATTATCGCTATAAATACATAGTAATAAATCTTTCCTGATCCCAATTTAATTTTGCTAAGCGCCATTTTTTTGTAGAATTCATTAGAAATTGGAATTGATTCTGTGCTGATTACGGAACATAATCCTCTCATAAAAAATTGCCCTGCTAAAGTAACTATAAAGGGTTGAAGTTTAAACACATGTATCATATATCCCATTGCTGCTCCAAAGAACAATCCAATTAGTAAAACGCAAGGAATTACTATATATTCCGGTACTCCAAGGCGTAATAAATAGGCAGAAAACACACAGGTAAAGGCAATTGTTGACGCTATCGATATATCAATGCCACCAGTAAGTAATACAAATGTAACGCCAATTGCTGCAATAATTAAATATGCATTATCATTAAATAAATTTAAAAAGGTAGACAAGGAAAAAAACCGATCATAGGATAGTGATCCAAAGGAGAATAGTGCAATAAACAGTACCACTGTAATTACTAGCGATATATTATTAATGCTAATTTTAAATTTCTTATTCATGTCTACTATGCCACCTTCCCTATATGTATTTTTTTCATTAGCTGTGACTTAAACTCCATCGATTGAAATAAACAAATAATAATAACTAAGATTGCTTTAATTACTTGAGTGATTTGTGGTGGAATGCCAATTGCATAAACCGTAGTGGTAATACTTTGAATTATAATAGCACCTACAATACTTGCTGGAATTGAAAATCTGCCACCATTTAGGGAAGTTCCTCCAATGGCTACTGCTAATATTGCATCCATCTCAATCATGAGTCCTGCATTATTACAGTCTGCGCCTTTAATACCCGCACTTTCAATTAACCCAGCTACTGCTGCTAAAGCTCCACTGCAGGTATATACTAATAATTTGATTTTACTTACATGAATGCCTGCAAACCTAGTAGAGTTTGGATTACATCCTGTAGATTCTATAAATAAACCAAAGGCAGTTTTTTTAGTGAACAGCAAAGCAATAATTAATGCAAATGCTACGATATAAATTGGAAATGGAAGACCAAATATATAACCGCCATTAATAAAATAATAAGAATCCGAAGACACAGTAACGATCTTACCCTTTGTAATAAGTTGTGCAATTCCTCTACCTGCAACCATTAAAATCATTGTTGCAACAATTGGTTGAATCTTAATCTTTGAAACTAAAAATCCATTCCAGGCACCACATAAAATGCCTGCGAATATAGCTATGATTATAGCAACTGCGACATTTCCCCCGACCATTTGAAACATATTTCCACTTACGATACTACACGCAATAGCTCCACTGATTGCCATAACGGATCCGACTGAAATATCGGTACCTCCAGTTGCTAATACAAGTGTTAAACCGATTGATAGCAGCATTAACTTGCTACCATTACGAATGATATCTATGATTCTTCCATATAAGTGGTTATCTACAATTTTCATTTCAAAAAAACTTCCGCCAGAAAGGATTCCATTAAAAAGTAATATTAATAACAAAATAATAATCGGCCAAAAAGCTTGATTTTTTGTTATTTTATTTAATCTTTTCATTTTGCTCACCTCCAGCTATGTATCGCATAATTGTTTCTTCTGATATCGCGCTCCCCTTTAACTCAGCTATCTTTTTAAAGTCTCGCAAAATTGCGATACGACCACAACAGCGAAGCATTTCATCAATTTCAGAGGAAATAAAAATAACCGCCATTCCCTGTTTTGCCAAGTCAATTACTATTTTTTGTATTTCTGCCTTTGTTCCAATATCAATTCCTCTTGTTGGTTCATCCAACATAAGTAATTCCGGATTCGTTGCTAACCAACGTGCTAAAATTACCTTTTGCTGATTTCCACCACTCAAATTTTTGACTAATTGATCTGCTGAAGGCGTTTTAATCTCAAGTTTTTTAATATACTCATCAGCAATCTTTTGTGCCTCTTGTCTAGAAATTGTTTTTGTCATGCCCCGCTTCGCTTGTAATGCTAAAATAATATTGTCTCTAACGGTTAAATCTCCAACAATACCTTCTGTCTTTCTATTTTCAGGGCAGAAAGCAATACCCTTTCTGATAGCCTCAAGAGTGCTCTTTAATTTTACTCTCATCCCTTTAATTTCATAGTTACCCTTTTCAACTTTATCAACACCAAAAATTAGCCGTGCTGTTTCAGAACGTCCAGAACCTAATAATCCCGAAAGTCCTAATACTTCTCCATATCGAATTGATAAATCGAAATCTTGTATTGTTCCAAAACCTGAAATATTACTAAAATCTGCAAACAATTCATTTTCAGCTGTTTCTTCCGAATCAACTTCCAACTTATCATTAAGTTCCGCGTATTCCTTACCAATCATCTTTCCAACAAGCTCAACTTTGGACAATTTCTCTGTTTCATAGGTTCCGACATATTTCCCGTTCCTGAGTACGGTAATAATATCAGTCACTTCGTAAACTTGATCCAGAAAATGAGTAACAAATATAATGCCCATACCGGAGTCCCGTAACCGTCTCATGATTTCAAATAACTTTTCTACTTCAACTCTCGATAAACTCGATGTTGGCTCATCTAAAATCAGCACTTTGGCTGAAATATCGCATGCCCTTGCAATTGCTACCATTTGTTGGACCGCAACGGAATACGCATCTAATTTTCTTGTAACATTAATATCTAAATCAAACTTGTCTAGAAGTTTCTTTGCATTACTATTAATTGTTTTCCAGTCAATTCGTCCACCCTTTTTCGGTTCTCTGCCAATATAAATATTTTCAGCGACTGATAAGTTTTGACAAAGATTCACTTCTTGATAAACAGTACTAATGCCATCTAGCTGTGCTTCCTGTGGGTTTTGAGGATTAATTTCCTTTCCTTCAAATAGTATAGTTCCTGAATCTCGTTTTTCGACACCAGTCAAAACCTTAATCAGGGTTGATTTTCCAGCTCCGTTTTCACCAAGCAACGCATGTATCTCGCCACGATTTAGTTTAAACTCAACATCATTTAAAGCAATTACGGCTTCTGAATATTTTTTAGAAATATGGTGCATTTCTAACAATATATTTTCTGTAATCATGGAATATCTACCTCCTTACTTATTTCTTTTATATACTTTAATCATGCTTTTATATTTAAAATCCGCTCCAATTCTAAATAAAGGAGCGGATTTTAACTTACTATTTACGATCAGTGTCCGATTAATATTTACGAGTTGGTAGATCAGTTGCTGCTGTCTCTGAACGATAGATGCTTTCGTCAGATTTAATCCATTTTTCAACTGTTTTTCCTGCTTTTAATTGAGTACATACATCAAAGAATTGTGGTCCTAATAATGGATTACATTCTACAGTAACATTAGCTTCGCCAGCTGCCATTGCTTCGAATATACCTTTTACGCCATCAATAGATACAACTTTAATGTCTACGCTTGGTTTAAGTCCAGCTTCTTTAATAGCTTCAATTGCTCCAAGTGCCATATCATCATTATGTGCATATACGCCTTTGATCTCATCGCCATATGTCTTTAAGAATGATTCCATTACTTCTTTACCCTTTGCTCTAGTAAAATCACCAGTTTGTGATTCTAAAAGTTCAATATTAGGATAACTTGCTGCGATTTCATCTTCAAAGCCTTTTTTACGATCATTTGCTGCAGAAGCACCTACAGTACCTTCTAATTCAACAATTTTGCCTTCTCCGCCAAGTAATGTAGCCATTTCAATTGCTGCATTTTTGCCTTCAAGGATAAAGTCTGAACCGATAAAGGTTGAATATAATTTTTCGTCTACTTTTGCCATACGGTCAACCAATACGATAGGAATACCAGCTTCTTTTGCTTCTGTAAATACTGCATCCCATCCAGTTTCAACTACTGGTGCCAAACCAATGACATCAACTTTCATTTCAATAAATGATTTAATTGCTTTGATTTGATTTTCTTGTTTTTGTTGTGCATCAGCAAATTTCAATTCGATAGTATCAAGATTTTGTCCTGCATAGAATTGAATAGAAGCTGTTTCTGCATCTCTCCAACCTGATTCTTGTCCGATTTGAGCAAATCCTACTACTAATTTGTCGCTTCCCCCTGAAGTCTCTGCTGTGTCTTTTTTACAGCCTGCTACCATTGCTGTAACCATCATTAAACATACTACCAAACCCAATAATTTTCTTTTCATTTAAAATCCTCCTTCTATTCTACTTCCTCCCATTTATGACGGTGCTATTTATGATGTTTCTTTATAGCTCTTGATCAAATATGGTAACTTTATTATAAAAAAATAGAAGCAAAAAGTCTTTGCATTAATCATAGTAAAAAGTATAAAAATTTAGCATCCTAATCGTTATGATCTAGGATGCGAACTAAATCATCTTCTTTTTCATGCCACATCCAACGACAACAGTACATCGGATGCTTCAATAAATTAAAACACAAAGAACTCTCAGCCTGATGTCTAAGAGTTCTTTGTGTGCTCATTTAGTTATAGTTTAGATTGTAGTAATATAATATCATGGCAAATTTATTCTCAAATAATAAATCTCTTAATAATCGCTTGTAAATCCTGTGCCAAAACAGCTAATCCCTCACTGGCTAAGGCAATATCCTCTACCGATGCAGTCTGCTCTTCAAGGGATGATGTTACCTGTTGTGTCGCAGCTGAATTTTCTTCCGCTATGGAAGAAAGATTTTGCAATGAATCTAGAATATCATTCTTCATTCTATCCATTTCTCTTCCAGTGACATTTAGGTGGCCAACGGCCTTCTCTGCATCCTTCATTGCATCAGCAATGGCGAGATAACTATTTGCACTTTTTAAATGAAAATACTGGACTTTTTAAATGAAAATTCTGGGCACTACTAGGCATTCTCCTTTTTCATACCTTTACACTGGTTTCTATACTCTACAGGTGATACGCCCAATACTTTTTTAAATACACTGCTAAAATAATGCTGCGTTGCATAACCAATCTTTTCAGCAATTTCATACATTTTTAGATTATCATCATCGAAAAGCTCGATTGCCTTTTCAATTCTTACCTGTGTTAAATAATCTACAAATGTAATTCCCATCTCCTTTTTAAATAATCTACTTAAATGTTGTGGCGATAGATTAACATACTCGGCAGCATCAAGCAAAGATATATCTTCCCGATAATAGTTATTTAAAATAAATTGTTTAGTCTCTTTTATTATACTTGGATACGCCTTTACTTCTTCTATTTTTGATAATAAATCTTTGTATAAGTGAGGCATTTGATAACAGTCACTATCAGATAGCTGAACCATTACCACCTTTGCCGGTATATACTTTTCTACAGCACTTTTATATTCCTGATTCATTATTTCTAATATATTCTTCGTTTCTGTTTGGCCTATTAGAACTAGATACCCATTCCGATCTCTACAAATTAGTAACGGAGCTAGTCGTTCAAATAACTCACTTGCAATATTTTCTGCCGCATAATAGAGTAATTTGTCATTCCAATGCTGCCTGATATCTGGATTTTCTACTCGTTTTAGATAGATTAAGGTCATTGTGAACTGTTCTAATATATCCAAGCCTAAATAATCGATTTCCTCTTTTATCTTATCCTCCGAATAATTTAATACAATGCAATTTTCAAAAAATTCTCCTACTAAACTTGATTTATTCTTGCCCAAGGTAAGTTTTGCCCATTTTAAATATTTTACTTCCATACTTTTCTTTTTCAACGTATCTAAAATTTTATCAATCGTATCATTAAAAGCACTCTCGTTTAAGGGTTTTAGAATATATTCAAATACGCCAAGTCTTAATGCTTGTCTGACATACTCAAATTTATCATATCCGGTTATGATATTAACTAATACATTGGGTTGGACATCTTTTAATCTTTCAATAAATTGTAGTCCATTGATAAATGGCATATTAATATCTACAAATAGTATATCAAGTTCATTATTTTTCGCTATTTCTAAAGCCTGCTCCCCATCCTCGGCTTCAGCTACAACTTCCAAATCATCATATTTACGTAATAGCTTAATAATTCCTCTGCGTATTATGAATTCATCATCAGCCACTAAGACTTTATATTTCATTTTATGCTCCAGTCTGCCCGCCACGGCGAATGTAACGACACTACCACATATCTATTTAAACATAATAATAGCAAAAAATCTTTTCAATATTTTAGCATTAGTATACATTATTTTAACATAGGAACGCTTTATTTCATAGTATCCTATCTAATTTAAGAACCAGGGAGTATTACAAATTTTATACCCCTTATTTAATTGCAAATTCATCACTAAATATAGATATATACTGTATTTTGGATAATTAGAATTCATTTTCTTATATATTTGGAAAAACAAATTATTATTTCTGGATAATATTTGGCTTTTTGATAACAATAATAGCGGAGGTGTTAAAATGATAACAAACATAATTTTAACGACAAAAGAAAAATTTCTACTAGAAGATCAAAAAAGCGATGAAGAGCTATGTATACAGAAATATACCAACTATGCAAATATAGCTTCAGACCAGCAACTCAAAGAAATTTTTTCTAGTAATGCAAAGCAGGAACATGAACACTTAGATACGATTAATCATCTTCTTAACGGTCAAGTTCCATCCTCGTTAACGAATAAACAAGGCGGAAGTAACGCAAGCCAGCAGCAACAGCAGAAAGAACAGCAAAGCGTATTAAGATCATTAAATAGTTCTCCTGACAGTCAAACTCCAGATAAGGATCTCTGTTCTGATACGTTAATGATGGAAAAACATGTTTCCAGTGCGTACAATACTGCAATATTTGAATTTAGAGATGCACAGGTGCGCGACATCCTAAATAATATTCAAAAAGAAGAACAACAACATGGTGAAAAAATATATAAATATATGGAAAGCAAAGGGATGTATTCACCAAAATAATTGGATTTAAAAATAGGGCTCTTGCGAAATAGTTAAGTTATTGAACTTGAGGGAGAATATATCTGCATTTCAACGAAATACAGAGTATATTCTCCCTCGAGTAATTTAGACTATAAGTTTTAAAGCAGTATTTTACAACAAAGTCAAAAACTCATTGTAGTAATCATACTATATATAAAAATATAAGGAATTAATCAGATATTGTAAATCACGTTTGTGCGCACATTTTAATAAATGACTTTTTAATATTTCTGCGGAACTTGTGTCATTTAGATAGGCATCTAGGAGTTTCTCATATCGCTTTCTTTCGTCGCTTGAACTATCCTTACTAATATAACCCCAGACATGTTCGGCTGCATTTACCTCTGCACCCTTATCCTCAGAAAGTAAATATGCGTGTTCAATCTTCTCATAGAATTCAATTACAACTCGTGCTTCTTTATTTTTAAGCATTCCTCTAATATCATTATAAATTCTAGCAGAACGGCTAAGTACAAAATATTTATACTTTGCCCACTCCTCTTCTAACTTTTTTGCAGACACATCACGTAGAACCGTATTGATACATTTTATTGCTGAAAGGTTCTTATCCTTTACCTCGAGCATGATATCAATATTATTATCTAAAAGCTGGTGGTAGAAATCCAAAAATGGAGGAATAAATATAGTATCTGAATGGCTTCCTCGGAGCGCTCCTACCTTTTGCTGAGAATAATGGATTTTCTGTTTTCCATCTTGCTCTTTCCAAGTTTGATTGCATTCTTTAATCCACTCAAATTCCGATAAGGTCTCTTCCGGTGGATTTAGCTCATGATGTAGATTATCAAAGACAGCTGGAGCTCCTGTTATCTGCGAAATTGTGAGGATATCCTGAATATCATAATTCTTATCATCATTCTCAATTATCAATCTGTTTTTGATTGTTTGTGAAAGGGATACATATTGATCAGTAAAAGCTTTTATCGCATTCTCCTTATCACCGTACACTCCTCCTATATGAAGTATAATTTTACTTTTATTATCCATTCCAAGTGCATCTAAAAATGCAGCATGATAGTTTAAATCCTTTACTGCCTTTTCAACTACATTTAAATCCCTAGAATTTAGTACTGTATATTGGCCTGGATGCATCGATACTCTCATCCCTGCACTAGTTATCTTATTCCCAATTCGTAAGAAGTTTTCCTTGTAATCCTCCCACCATAGTACTGTGTTAATCGAATGGGAACCAAAAGGGATAATATCTGAACTAATTCGAAATAGCTTGATGCCATTTTTTATATTATAATCCACCATCGCTTCAAGAGCAGATAAATTTATTGCAATTACTTTTCTAATATTCTCTTCTGAAGCGTTTTTTAGTATGCAACGTGACAATCCAGTATTTTGAACGCCAACTGTAATACAAGCGTAACCTATCGCCAATTGATTCAACCTCCTTCCTTGCATAGTTCAAGTTCCATGATAACGTATTATCCTATGCTTCTTATCTTGATCATCTAATTAATCTGTTTCTTAATCTCTTCCTTTTTTTCTTCCCCTAAGCTATCAATGAACGTTAATAATGCTTCCATCCATTCTTTGATTGAATCATCATCCTGCGAAAACTCATCTTCCTGCACATCTATTATTCTTTTCCAGAGGATAGCCAGTTCCATATCATTTAACAACTTATAAACTTCTTCAAATTCATCTTCATAAAAGCATTCCTCCAACAGTTCAGCCAAATCATTTAGACTATGGATATGTCGATGTAAGATAGCTATCTTATCCGCTGTAAATCTGCATTCTCGCATTTCATCAATGATGTCTCTCAGATCATCATCTTCCATTTGCTGACCATCTTCATAAAAACGATTTGTTTCCTGTTCTTCTACTTTTAAAGTAATAAATGTATTTTCCAAAACACCTATTTTTAAGTTTTGGCGTAAACGAATCGCTAATCTATGAATGGCTTCCTTAACATAATCAGTAGCAATCTTCTCCTCCAAATCAATTTCAAAACATATCTTTTCATATGCCTCCCATAACACGACCTGTAATTCGACGATATTTAATTTTTCTAATTTTTTTTGTAACAACTCTCTGTCATCTGAATCTAAATACAAATCAGTAACACTTTTCCCAAGTATTTCGCATCCTAATGCATTTGTTAAAATTAATTCATAGATGTTTACCAACACATGCATATATTCATCACTATATCCCCTTAACAGCTTTTCAATATTTGCATCAGGAAACTTCTTACAAAAAATGTTTTCTTCCGTCAAATATAATAAATACTCGCTAATAAACTCAATCCCTGATTTTTTAGTTATATCATTGCATAACGGATAATCAATACTACCTGGATCATCATATGCTGAAAATTCATAGTCATAGTCATGAAAAAAAACTGGAATACCCCTCAATATCGTATCATCGTAAGCGTAATTATCGACCTTTATCATTTCTGATTGTAGATTTACCAACATTGAATTTGCTTTTGCTATATCTGAAATTATTTGGTTAATTCCATTGAAATATAATACTGAGATTTTTTCTTTTTTCAGCAAATCAATTCTCGTGTTGCTATCAGAAACTGATTTCAAATGGATTCCTATACTATAGCAGATAGACTGAAATATCTGTTGTGCTTTTTCAGTTCTTACAGAGCTGCTCTCACTATTCGTATACCGATCTACTTGTTTTGCCAACAAGTCGTATAATTCATATTGAATTCGTTCAAACTGATCATTTGCTAATATATTTTTATTACAAGCTTCCTTTAGCAATGACCTGAAATAATTGCCCTGATCTAACTTTCTTTCATCTATCAAAGGTTGATTTATTAATTGATTCATATTCGGCTCCCGTCTGCCCACTTCAGTGGGCGTTCAAATCAAGGGGTGTGAAAGTGATTAACGCTTTCCTCCCATTATAACATTTCATCTTCATTTAAATCGTCATTTACATCTTCATTAACATCTGGTTCACCATAAGCAATATTTCCAAATCGAATTTTACGTGAAATTTTTTCTACTACAGTAGATTGCAAGTATTCGGTGGAGCCTTGACATTCCGTGTCAAAGTATTGTTTCATCAAACGAATAATTTCATCATCGCCGAGTTCATCTAGCGTTTCATTTTTGAAATAATAAAAAGTTTCTTGTAATTCCTGTATCTTTGATACATAATTATCCTGTTGAATATATGGTGAATTGGCAAATTCCATAATTAATTTGTCTATCACCCCTCCTCCGAATTCAATACGGCCATTACTAGTCAATGATTCTTTACGATTTTCAACCAGTAATTTAATGTCTGGTTCTGATAATCTCAATCCGTATACTGAAGTATAATCATTACATTTTCTTATTTCGATTAGCGATTGTTGGTGCAACATGGATGCCGGTAAAAGCATAAATTCTTCACTCATAGGAACCCTTCTCTCTAAATAAATTATTTTTTATTACTTTTTATTTTCTATTGACTTTTGTGTAAATATGTGCTATATTTATAATATTGTTGTTTAAAAATATTTATATTCCAATTGTTTATTGTAACTTATCTTTATCACATTGTCAATGATTTTATACAATATAAAAGAGGCATCTACCATTCGTTTTGATGATAGATGTCTCATTCTGTACTCTCGATTACCGTAGCTCTATTTTCTCTCCATTTTGTAATGTAATCGTTATTTTATCTTCTAAAAAATTACAAAATTCTTCCACTTCATCAAAAAATTGCTGATTATTATGTTCCAGTTCCTCTAAGGAAATTGCTATATTGTAACATTCTGAAGTAGATTTTAACATTGCAGTAGCTTGACCATCTGATTCTTCATAAATTTTAACTTCTCCAGCAATACCATTATTAACCTCAGAAGGATATAAATTTGTTGGATTATCCGTGACATCCTCATAATACACAATTGAATCACCAAAGTATAAAGCAAACTCTACTGTTTTAACTTCATATTCCTTGATCCCAAACGTGTTATTAGAGAAACTAAAACTATAAGTCAACTGCTTTTCATCTTGTCCTATTGTAAAGCCATCCAGCCTTATTCTATCAACGAAATAATCATTGTATACATAATTAAATATTTCTTCATTATTCAGCTGCTTTGATCCCCCATCTCCTGTTTTCTCAATAATTTTGAACATATAATTATACTTATTCGATAATGAAAGGTTGCAATCAAAACTCATATTACCAATAGAATTCGCTTCCACTTCCGTATAGTTGTTTTCTTCTACAGGAGAGTAGCTTATATAATACTTTGCATTCGAAGTAACCTGTTTTAAGTCAAAGGTCATATGATACTTTACTGTACCCTTCTGCGTATCTATTCCGTCGTAAGAAAAGTGATAGCTATATAATTCGCTCATGGATTTATTCATACTTTCTTTCAAAAGATTAATATCAGAACTTAGATTACTGTACTGCGTATTCATTTGAGATTGAACTACTTGAAACTGTCTCTCCATATTTTCTAATTTTCTCTTACCAGTATAAAAATTAAATGTTAATATAACCATCATTATAATCAAGGTAACTATAATAAGATTCTGCTTTTTATTATCATTCATATTATTCCTCCCCTACTTATCTTTCTAATTATCGCTTAAATCTTTAAATGTATATTACTAATCTCATGCACCATTATATACCATTAAATGGCTATATTCAAATTTATTTCCAATATTCATCATTTCATATCCCAGCCTTCGTTGCAGTTATGCAACTTAATCACGAAATCATTGCAACGGAATACTATATTACAGAATCATATTTTACTTATTGGAGTATCACAATGGAATATTGGGTTAGTGTAGAACCAGATGTAAATATTTACGTGCAAGATGTTAACCCGGCGGGCAAAAAAACGATCTTATTTATACATGGGTGGCCGTTAAATCACAAGGCTTATGAATATCAGTTTGACCAATTGTCTCAAATGGGATATCGCTGTATCGGAATGGATACGAGAGGATTTGGTAATTCAGACAAGCCCATAGGGGGTTATGATTATGACAGACTTGCAGATGATGTAAGATGCGTTATTGATGAATTTAATTTAAAGGATATCACCCTTGGGGGCCATTCAATGGGTGGGGCTATTGCAATTCGATATATGGCTCGTCATAATGGGCATGGAGTATCTAAACTTGCTCTCTTTGGTGCTGCCGCTCCAAGTCTCACAAGACGACCAGATTTTTCTTATGGCCTTCCTAAGGAAGCTGTAACGAAGCTGATTGAGGAAACATATAATGACCGTCCTAAAATGTTACGAGACTTTGGAGATATGTTTTTATTCCAGTATGCTACGCAGCCTCTCTCCGATTGGTTCTTCCAATTAGGACTAGAAGCAGCAGGTTGGTCAACTGCGTCGTGCGCGGTGACCTTTCGAGATGAAAACTTATTTGCTGATCTTGGGAAAATTAAAGTTCCAACCTTAATTCTTCATGGTATTCATGATAAAGTCTGCTTATTTGAATTAGCCATAGTGCAAAATAAAGGGATTGCTAATTCAAAGCTCATACCGTTAGAATATAGCGGTCACGGATTATTTTATGAAGAGAGAGATAGATTTAATATGGAATTATCTCTATTTATTGAATCATAAATAAAAGTGGTGATTGCAAAACTATTTGTTTTGCAATCACCACTTTAACTTATATGAGTAATATTTATAAAGTATTAGAGTCCTTATGGCTACTAATCTCAATCAGCTTAACAATACCCAAGGCAAGTACTGCATAAACAGCCATTCCGATAATTAGGGTTGGTTCTAAAACTGCTTTTGTTTCTATGCCATCTGTTACAGCTTCTCTGAATATGCCGGTAAAAGGAACCAATAAAAATTTAGTAGAAGAATAAATAAAGGAAACAAAAGCACTTTCCGTATTTGCTCCAAGAATTTTAAAAGCAAACCGGAATGCGAATAAAATTTCTACTACGCCCAGGATATAATAAGTCAATTTTCCAATCTTTGAAATTTTATATTCTTTCTTTTTCAAATTTCTATTTGTTTTCTTATCAATGATTCTTTCGTTTTCCATTTCTCCAATTACCTGATTATCCATTGGTATGTCTGTTTGATTTTCAACTTCCAGGTTTCCACGACTTTTATTAACTAAACTGTTGTTTTCCATGTAATTTTCCTCCATATTTCATTATTGTTATATATTTTGTCCTACTCAATATCTTCATTATCTTTATTTCCTCTTACTCAATATCTTTATTTCCTCTTACTCAATATCTTAGATCAGATAATGGTACTAGTTATTGTACTGGTGGCTAATCTATTTTTTTGCCTCCAATTAATCTTATTAAAAGTACTATGATAGCAATCACAAGAAGGATATGTATAAATCCTCCAATTGTATATGATGTAACTACCCCTAGAAGCCATAGTATTATTAGTATTACTGCTATTGTTCCTAACATGCTTTATCACCTCTCTTTCCTATGATTTATAATTTTTTATGATGTACATAATTTAGATGATTTATATGATTTATATAAAATGAATACCGATGGTATGTTCTTCCCTTTATAAATTATCTAATTTTTTTGAAACTTTTTTAACTGTTTTATGAATATCTTTTTTGGTTTCATGCAAACCATCCTTCAAGTCCTCTTTCATATTTTCAGCTTTTTTATTAATGTCTTTGATAGCTTTACCTATTTCTTTCTTAACATTTGCAGTTGAAGCCTTTATCGTATCTGCTTCCTTCTCGACCGTATTCTTAATCTTCTCTACTGTAGTTTGATCTTCTCTTATCATAATTAGCTCCCATCTGCCCACTTCAGCGGGCATACAAATCTTTTTATCGTGCCTATGCTATTTTATATAAAAATAGAGTAGAACTCTAAAATGTAAGTTCCACCCTAAAGGTATTGTTATTAAATTTATATAAAGCTAAATATGCTTACAATTATTACTTATTAATAACTACCTAATTGAGTATGGCGTGTCGTAACCCACTTTCACCCTTTAACAAAGTCTCTGCAACTCTTACAACATCTTCGTCTTGCAGACTTTCTAGATACTCAACAATTGCTGAAAGTCTTTCATATTCAGTAACTGAAAACAGTACTGCATCCGGTTGGTTGTTTTTGATGATAAATATCTTACCGAAGTCTTCGGCTTTTTCCCTGCAGGTTTTATAATTTTTAATTACTTCAGAGTTAGAAACGATTGCTTTTGTCAAAATGTTCAATTGTTTATGCATCTCCTTTTCATTAACATAAACACATCATACTTTAATTATACTTATTTGTCAACTTATTTTTATAATAATTATTTAATATTTATTTATAATTTTTATTCAATTTATTTATCTTATTTTTTTTATTATATTTTTTATAATATTTTTACATATATTTATTATAATATTTTTACCACATATTTTTCTAATATTATATTGGAAACGCAAAATTGCCACCCCCATACTGCCAAGCAGCAGATGAGAGTGACAACATAATTAAACTCACAACACTTTTACAATAATCCTGTTATTTTCATATTAGATTACTGCTTATCGGTTGCTATAAATTCACAAATTCTTTTCCAAACTTGCTGTGTTTCTATAAATTGCTGATAATGCTTTTTAACATCTTTATTATACTTTTTCAACTCAGTAGAAACATTAACAAAATCATCTCGTCCAAAGAAGGCACATATCTTAGGGATTGTAGCTTCAAGCTGCTCTCGCATCTCTTTTATCTTTTCCTCATAATTTTCCTGTTGTGTTATATATAGTAGGAGTGGTTTATAACGTATCCAGCCTATACAGGCTTGATAAAATCGGTTTGATATTTTTTCAGAATCAGCTTTAATGTATTTTAACTTAATTGGAAGCACACCATCCATTAAACTATTATATGTTGAAAAACCATCGTGGAAGGTATAGCAAGGCACTCGTAAAACTTTTTTATCACTTAAGCACGTACTTAAAAACGTATCCTCCCCACGTGCGCCCGGTGGATTATAAAAAGGACTTACACGCGTTGGATTAGTTAAATTGATACATAGGTTTGCACCAGAGATAAATTTCGTGTGGTTTACTTCCTGTACCTCCTCAGCATCATCACTCATTAAGATTTTTGTATCGGCATAAGTAACCCCTCCATTATTCATAACGGATTTTATCGTGTCCCAGCTGATAATATCATTGCTTATCGCCTCAACAAATAAACGAAAATCAGCTTCTGTCATCATGTCGTTAAATTCTAAATAAGGAATAGGTGAAATATATCCACAGTGGTGGCCATTCGTAATATCTGCATTTTCTATATTCTTCAAATGGGTTGATATTACGTGCTGCCCTCCCCATATTGCTGTGGAACGTGTCTTTGTTACAGCCATTGGATATTCATCGTCATCAAGAAAGACAAGATAGTCCAATTTATTTTTGATTGCCATATAAAGTATGGCATTGCGCTTTGCGGCATATCCAGTCCCAAATATTAAGTGTGCTTCTTTATCGTTAATAATATTATTACTCTTCAAATAGTCAATTTCATTTTGCATTTCATTACTGCCAATAAAATGCATGTCATCAACCAAGGAAAACACTTCCTTACTAACATTTGTATAATCAGTTGATTTTGTATTGGAATATTTCAAATCATAGGCAACCAAAAGATTTAAACTAATATGAGCCATCTCGGTCAATCCAGATTCTCTCCAATTATATACATAGGTTTTCAAAACCTTTTGAAAACTTTTCCGACCAGTCGCAAAACCAATTCCTACATTTATTTTTTTCTCTTCATTCAATATTATTTCTCCTTTTTTACTTCACAATAATAATAGTCTACTACAGTATAACATAGTTTTCTCATTTTTATTGGGAAAAGATGTATTTCAATAAATAATGTGATATTATTATGAATATAAGGGAATGGATAATACAATTTTATACATATATTAGGAGGAAGCACTATGCCATGGTGTCCAAAATGTAAAGCAGAATATCGAGACGGATTTAGTCAATGCACAGATTGTAATATATCTCTCATAGATAATAACCTTAAGGAACATGAGAAAGAAAAGGAAGAGGAAAATAAAGAAAACAGGAATGATATCTATTCTATGAAACCATGCAAATTGATATCAGTATCTGATCATACCGAAGCAGCAATGATTGGCGCCCGCTTAGACGATGCTGGAATTCCCTTTTTTACGGAAGATCATGGATGCGGCGGTTATTTAAAACTATATATGGGCTTCACTGTTTATGGAGAAGATATTTATGTAGATATTGATAATTATGACATGGCAAAGGAATTAATCGATGTTAGCTTTAATGTTGAGGACGACGATTCCACTCCTGCGCAGGAATTATTGCCAAACAGCATAAAATATGTATTTCAAAAGCGTCGAAAAACGGTCCGAATAATTTTGTTTATATATTTATTTTCAATAGTTGGAGGCCTTTTTCTTAAGTACTATTATCACTAAGATTCTAGAAATACATTTCGCCAAACCGTTTTCTGATGAAGCACTATGAAAACAGTTTGGCGTAACCTATGATGTGATTAGACTATACTTTGTAGCTAAGTGGAAAGCTTATCGTAACCTTAAATAAATCTCCGTCTATATCCACTTGCAAGTCTCCCCCACAAACCTTGGTAAAGCTTTCCGCTATGGAAAGTCCTAATCCACTGCCCTCGGTGGTTCTTGATTTGTCTCCTCGGTTAAATCTTTGAAGAATTTCATCAGCAGTAAAATTCATTTCATAACCTGCAATGTTTTTTACGGTTGCAATTGCTTTTCCATTCTTATCTTCCATTTCAACAAAAACTCTTGTACCCGTAAGTGAATATTTCAATGCATTGTCAATGATATTTTGAAAGATGCGGTATAGTTTTTTACCATCCGAACAAATATTTACTGGTTGATCCGGTAGCTTCGTCTTAATCTGAAGTTCTGATTGTTCGATTTTGTCACCCATATCTGCTAACGTCTGCTCAATTAGCTTTTTCAAATCCAAGTTTTCAAAATCGAGTACCATATCTCCGCTTGAGCTTTTTGCAAGATCAAAAAGATCCGATACAATGTTTTTTAAACGATTTGATTTATCCGATAAAATCTTCACGAAATCCATTGAAGTCTCTGGCAAATCCTCCTTTGACAACAAATCAATATAGCTGATAATGGAGGTAAGCGGAGTTTTTAGATCATGAGATACATTCGTAATCAAAGCGACCTTCATTCGCTCCGCTTTCATCTGTTCCTCTAAACTCTCGCTGAAACCTTTATTGATGTCTGCATAGGTTTCTTTATTTCCTTTTAGATACAAATAAATCAGGACGATTTCTAACATAGGAAAAAGTAAAAATATAAAACTTTCCATTGAGATAAAAACTAATGTAAAAAAGACTAAAACAGCACTTGTTGAAATAAATATGAGTTGTCTGTTAAAAAGTACTTTTGTAAATGGATATCCCTTAAACATACTCCCATCAATAAGATACTTAAAAAATTCAGAAATCATGGAACTAATCTTATGCATAAACTTATAGATTATACTATTCTTAATCAGTTTTCTTGCTTTTATTTTTCTCACAAGAGATAGAAAAATTATGATGTCAAAGATAATAGCAACGGCCGAAAATATACCAATGAAAATAAGCAAGTATATTTGATTGTTATCAATCTCTGATATAAAAATATTTCCATAATCACGTAATTGATATCTATATTGATAAGATATTTCATACATGGTATATATCCATATATAGAATATTGATATCATAGCAAAAAGCAATACATCCGAATAGATATCATCCATTCTTGATAAATGCAGTTCCTTATCCTGTGACTTTCTCCCTGTCACAATGATCAAATATATAATAATTCCTAATCCAACTATCGCACCTATCATAATTGATAAAAAAATCTGAAGTGCTTCTGTTCTGCTTTTATCCCATTTTTTCTGCATCTCGGTCATAAATTCATCAGGTATAGCAAAATAAACTGTATATTTATTATCTAAGCTTGTGTAAATACTTAAACTAGGTTTTGCATTTTTACCCCTAGACCAAAATCCGTTTTCTACCCAATAAAAAGTCGAATCATATTGTTCATAAAAACTCTTCTCTGTATTTTTAGTATTGGAATATGTCTTAACGCCGTCGGAGATATAATAGTAAAATTCACTATCCTGTGGTTCTACACTCCCCTCCGCAATAGATACAACGGTTTGCATTGCATCATTTAAATAATACATATAATCCTCACTATCCTTGTATTCTTCAACTAATAAAAATTTAGGATCAACGTCACGAAATATAGCATATTGAAGCTGTACAATGACAACTGTGAAGGAAACGACAGCTAAAATAAAAGCAATCGCCTTTGTTACTGAACTCATACTAATGTTTCTCAATTTTGTATCCAATTCCCCACACCACCTTTAAATAATTTGGCTCCTTCGGATTAATTTCTATTTTTTCACGGATACGTCTGATATGTACCATTACCGTATTTTCTACGGAGTAGGCTGCCTCATTCCAAACACGTTCATAGATTTCCTCAGCAGAATAAACAAAACCAGCATTCGTCATAAGCAGTTCTATAATCTTATATTCCGTTGCAGTAAGCTTAACTGGCTCACCGTCCACAGTAAGCTGTTTTGTATCTGTGTCGAGGAAAAGTCCTCCAATGATCGTTTGTGATGCTCGTGCAACATTCCCCATATCACCTAGGAACATATATCTTCTCAGCTGACTTTTCACTCTAGCTAAAAGTTCCTGGGGATTAAAAGGTTTTGTTACATAATCATCAGCACCCATGGAAAGGCCTAGGATTTTGTCGCTATCCTCAGATTTTGCTGATAAAATGATGATAGGAATGTTTCTTTTCTCGCGAATTTTTAAAGTGGTAGAAAGTCCATCTAACTTTGGCATCATGACATCAAGCAATATAAGCTGTATATTGTTTTTAACCAAAGCATCCAGTGCTTCCAAACCATCATATGCCTTCACGACTTCATAACCCGCAAGAGAAAGGAACTTTTCAATTGCCTTCACTATCTCTTTGTCATCATCCACCACCAAAATCCTAGCTATATCCATTTACGTTTCCTCTTTTCCGAAAGCCTTACTTTTATTGTAGTGTATGAAACTTACATTCAACTTGATAGAATTCTTACATATTTCTTAATATATTGCCTTTTCAGCCGGAGCATATAGCTTCCAATAACGTTTAATGGCCACTTCCGTTTCACAAGTTGCTTCTTGGGTTTTAATTTCTCTGGACATATTATACTATAAATGTCAACTAAGTAATATACTTCCATTTCAGGAAGTGCAAGTAAAAAAGCAAATACAATTTTCACTCATCACAATATGAGTGCTTGCAATTTTCATTTATTTCATTCTTCTATTTCAGCTTTTTACCTTCGGACAATAGAATAACCGCTTTTTCTATTCTTTGCACCCTTGTTTCCGGTCTCTTAGATTCTGTAATCCAGTGTACATAATCTTTTTTCCCAGTATAGGAAAGTTTCTCAAAGGTAGTACGAGCGACTTCATTATTATCTATTGCTTGGCACAAATCGAGGGGAGTCTCAATGGCTCGTTCCGCTTCATCCTTTTCCATGGTTACAAGAATAGAATCACCAAAAGTTTTTCCGATTATATTACGAATTTCCTGTGTTATCCCCAACATATAACATCCACCCATACGAACGAGCGAGCCCCGATATTCCAAGCCATCAAAGGTAGCCAATACTTTAACTCTTTTTGCTCCAAATACTTCATTAACATCAAAAGGCGGTTCAATGTAGGCGCCATTAATTCCCTCATGTTGTTGTATGATTGCCGTAAATATTTGCTTCATTCTATACCTCCATTGGATTGTTGACATGGACTTGAACCCATGTCTAAAGTCGCAAGAATTCTTTTCCAATTAATAAGATTATTATAACTCATAGTGACGTTCATATAATATACAACATCCAAAAAATAATGAAATGGATAATATGATACCGAATATGTTTAAAATAATATTATTGCCAAAGATTACTTCGTCAAGGAACAAATTTGATTTTAAATACGAAATTAATATGGCTGTTCCTACTATTAATACAACAGTTGTAGTTACCGGAAGTCTCTTAGTAAAAGATATACTTTGGGCCAACAGGTAATAAAACAAAATGATTAAAGGAAGCAAAAAACCTATCACTATAAAATACTCATATTCAATTGTCAACGATAAAAAAGATCTGTTTTCTGTTGAAAATCTATTTAGAATCCATGCTAAGATTTTTACTGTTGCAAATAGAATTAATAAATAAACAACATTGTTGATTAGCTTTGCGCTGATAATTTCCCATGGTTTCTTTGAGATACTTTTTTCTAAAATTGCATATGATTTTCGTGTGTCAGAAGTTGTAGCTATTATTAGGTAAATCGAAAGACCAGCAAAAAAAACTCCACCAAAAAGCGAACTAAACAATGCAACCATTTCACTATATTTCAAGATATTAGTAGGCATAACAAGACTTAATATTGTTATTCCCAAAAGAATCAAATAATATATTTTAAATTCATATAACCTTTTCATAAATTCCCATTTCAACACCTTAAGCATTTTGTGTCACCTCCATATAATATTCTTCCACAGATTGGTGATAATGTTCTCTAATATCATCTGCAGTAATGGTAATCATATTGTGCTTTTTTAAGATAAAGATTTCATCAAATATTTCTTCTAAATCTCTTAATAGGTGACTTGCAATTATAACTGCTGAATCCTCCGAGATATTACTAAGAATGATTTGTGTAACACTTTTTTTCATCCTTGGATCTAAGCCAGCAACCGGTTCATCTAATAAATACAGAGAAACTTTTCTTGAAATGGTCAACATAAGCATTACTCTTTCTTGATTCCCCTTCGAAAGCTTTCGTAAATACTCTTTCGTATTCAACTGTAGCTGTTTACATAAGGATAGTGCTTTCTCTTTATCAAAATCTGGAAACATATCCTTATAATAATTGATTGCATGAATAATACGCATCCATGGATAAAAGTTGGATACATCTGGCATGTAGGACACTTCACTGTGCGTTTCTGATGATAATGGCTTGCTGTTAATTCGAACTGTCCCTTGATCTGGTTTGCATAAATCAGCCAAAATTTTTATTAGAGTTGTTTTCCCAATCCCGTTTTCTCCCAAAAGACCAATCACTCTTCCTGGCATAATAGTGAAAGATAAGTTATCTAAAACAATCTTTTTCCCGTAACACTTTGTTAAGTTTTCAATTGTAACGATGCTATTCATTATCCAAACCCTCCTTCAATAAAGAAATAATGGTATTCTTAGATAGCCCCATATTTTTCATTCGAATAATAAATTCTGAAATTTGCTCCTGTACCATTACTTGTTGCAGCCTAAGTTTACTTCCCTCCATAATAAAACTCCCCACTCCCTTTTTCGTTTGAATCACTCCATCTGATTCTAATTTCTGCATGGCTCTCTGCATGGTAAGTGATGTCACTTCATAAATTACACTGTTTTCACGAATCGATGGCAGTTTTTCATTCTCTTTTATTTGTTCACGAACAATCTTTTCTTTGATATCATTCGTAATCTGAATATAAATTGGTATGTTATCATAAAACTTCATATTTAACCTCATTCCTGCGCGTGTTTTCTGCGCATAATAAGTTTGTGCTGAGGATTTCGAAGCACAAACTTTGTGAGTGAAAGATTAAAAATCTTTCACTCTTAACCTCATTCCTGCGCGTGCTTTCTGCGCGTAATAAGTTTGTGCTGAGGATTTCGAGGCACAAACTTTGTGAGTGAGTGTTACTGTAGTACCTATGTATTACAGCAATATTATATAATGTTATTTTTGAAATGTCAATCTATACATTTCAATATTTTTACATATATTTTTCATATTTTTTCATTCAAAATGAGGAGCCCCATATCATACTATGGAAAAAGCTCCTCATCTTATTAGTTATATCATATACTTTTATGTTTTAAACAAGTTAAACCATATTTCCATCTTCCTACTGCGTAGCCAAAGCAGCTTTCGCTTCTTTCTCTGTATCCAGGAATATGTATTTAAACAATTCCTGCCTGTTAACATCCCAATCCAAAACCAAAGGATCACCAACACCCTTATATTCATCTAATGCATCAAATGCTCCATTTACAGGAATTCGTAACTTATCCAAGGTTGTAATTTTATTCTCAACAATATCTGACATTGCTTTTTCAATTTGTTTTTCCGTTAAACTTGTTGTCACATTTCCGAGACAATCCTTCATAATTCCAAGATACTTAAACAAGCTTTGAGACTTATAGCTTTTAAAAATAGCATCTAATGCTCTTTGTTGACGGATGATTCGTCCATAATCGTCAGTGGCTCCGCCAAGTGTTTCGCATTTACGAACACGGCAATATCCAAGTACTTGATTCCCGTTTAATTTATTAATACCAGCCTTTACGTTACGGTATTTCTTATTTGAAATATAATTTGTTGTATTCAAATAATGTGCTTCTTTCTCACCAAGCTCGATTGTTATACCACCAAGGTAATCGACAATTTTTTCAAAGGAGCTAAAATCAACAGATGCATATCCGTCAATTTGAACCAGGTAGTTCTGTTCAATTGTATCAATTAGTGTTTTTACTCCGCCCTTTGCATATGCGGAATTCAGTTTATTTGGATTATAACCTGGAATTTCAACGTAACTATCTCGAAGTAATGAGGTCAACTTAATCGAGTTATCCTTTGTATTAATGGAGGCGATCATCATAGAATCGGTATTTCTTGCTCCCCCAAATTCTTCAATACCAAATATCATATAATTGGTTACATAATCTTCGGATCTAGCTACTATTGCTCCTTCATTCGTGGCATCATCCTGTTCACCACCTGTTGTACCTGAAGCATTATCATCACCATTGGTATCATCAGAATTTTGATATTCCTTAATGACCTCCTCATTATCCACATTACTATAAATGAATCCACTAGCAATCTTATATAAAACCTTTCGCCCTGTTTTTGTTCCAAGTATTAATATAATTAAAATTAGTAAAACAGCAAAAACAATGCAAATTATTTTTAAAATTTTATTTATTTTCTTCTTTTCCTTTTTTTTCACAATTACTTCCTTCTTTTTATCTTGCCACAAAGATGATTGATCTTCATCCAATTCTCGATTCACTTGTTGTTTTAATGTTTCCGTAAAATTATACAAGTCTCCTTCGAGATCAAGTTCCTCCGATACAGCAAACATATCTGGAAGTTCTTCCTCTGAGGGAGCCTGTTCTCCAAATGTATTTTTCTCTATATCACTTGTTAACTCATTGATATCCCTGTTTTTTAATAAATCTGTATTCTTATCGTTATTCATGTCATCTCCCCTTTTCTTGTACTGTGACTAACAATGAGGCAATTTAATTATGCCTATCAACTATTCTTCTGTAAATATCAAAAGTATGGGAATTGCAAACTTTTCTTTAAATTTACAATTTTATATATATTATAACCTTTGTCAACCATATTTGCAATCTTCTATTTTATACACCATGTACCAAGTTACTGTATTTGTTGTATATACCTTGACAGGCGAAGTATATTGGGATATAATAAAGCCAATAAAAGGGAGGTTAGCCGCATGTCAATTACATCCGATGTTATACGAGGTCATACCGAAACAATAATTTTAGCACGCCTTATCGAAAAAGACAGCTATGGTTACCAGATTAATAAGGACATTATGGAAAAAACTGATAATATGTACGAATTAAAGGAAGCGACGCTATATTCTGCTTTTCGACGTCTCGAACAGTCACAGTTGATTGCTACGTATTGGGGAAATGAAGAAGTCGGAGCAAGACGCAGATACTATGCGATCACTGACAGAGGGCGTGAAGCTTATAAAGAATATAAGCATGACTGGGAGAACGCCAAAGCAATTATTGATAAATTACTTAAATAATATTGTACCGCCATTGGTGGCGGAATGGAGGAAATTATGAATGAAAAATTGAGAAATCATCTTGATCTACTTTTCGAAAATGCACCGAAAACGCGAAAAGCATTTGAATTAAAGGAAGAATTATTAGCGAATTCAGATGAGCGCTATAATGACTTGATTAGAAGTGGTATTACTCCGGAAGATGCCTATAAGAACGTTGTGAATTCAATTGGAGATGTATCCGAATTATTTAAGGGTTTAGCTGAGGTAGAGGTAGGTGAAGACAAAGAAACAAATGAAATAATAAAGAAATTAGCTCTAATAAAATCCGCTGCTGTAGGGCTTTACATCTTCAGTTTTGTAATATTAATTCTCTTCTCCCTGTTGAGACCTTCTTATCATGCCAATTTTCCAGTGATAGGATTCATGATTATGATCTTGATTGACATTATCCCTACCTGTATGCTTGTTTATGTCTCAAACGTTTATCCAAAATACAATCGACAAGCTGATACAGTCGTTGAAGACTTTAAAGAATGGAAAAGTGAAACCAAAAAATCAAAAGCCCTTAAAAATTCCATTACGAGCGTATTGTGGACATTAACCGTACTTTTGTATTTTGCAATCAGCTTTGCGACTTGGTCTTGGCAAGTATCCTGGATTATATTTTTAGTAGCAATCTGCGCTCAAACAGTGATTGGATTAGTATTTCGACTTAAGGAGATAAAAGAATGAAAAAACTAATGATTTCTTTCATTGCAATATTCGCAATTATTGCAATAGGCTTAGTATTGGTACTGATTTATGCCATCAGCCAAGGAAGCAACGGATTTTCGTTTGAGCAATCGAATGCAAGCCTTGTTAACACACAAAATATAAGTCTTGATGAGATTACTTCAATAAATATCTCCTATCAGTCCGATGATATCATTTTCTATACAAGTGATACCGATGAAATCATTTTAAAAGAGTATATGAATTTTACTCCTGATAAAAACGAGCTTGCAAGTATTACCACAAGCGGAAGCGAAATAACAATCGAAGGTAGAAGACAGAATTTTCAGATCTTTGAATTTGGGATGTTCACACGCAATTGTCGTGCCGAACTATATCTGCCTGCAGAATATTCCAATAAGCTTACTGTTACAACATCAAGTGGAAACATAGATTCTGACCTTACCTTCACACTTTCAGAATTCGCAGCTACGAGTTCAAGTGGTGATATCAAAATGAATGAAGTCAATGCCGCTTCTATTAATGCAACCACCTCAAGTGGAAATATTACAGTTCAAGTTGCAGAGGGAAAAAGACAGTTCTCATCAACAAGTGGGGATATCAAGATATTAGGGGGACATGGAGATAGTAATTCTACATCCTCGTCAGGAAATATCACAATTGAAAATGCATCAGGATACATAGAGGCAGATTCTTCTAGTGGTAATATTAAAATCAACAATTCCCTTGGTGGTGGAAATCTCAAAACTTCCTCTGGTAATATTAAATTAGAGCTAACTGATGTGACAGATAATATCGATATTAAGGCATCCAGTGGTGATGTAAGTGTAATGCTTCCAAGTACAACGAGTTTCGATTTTACATCAGAAACTTCCAGTGGAGATATCAGAACATTTTTTGATGAAAAGCTTTCTTATAACAAGAAAGGGAATGAGGCTTCTGGGTCCATTGGAGATAATCCTGATTTAAGCATTCATATCAATACATCAAGCGGGAATATCAGCATAAACAAAGAATAAGTCTTCAATCATTGATAAATTGAATTCAATAGGATAGCAGGGTGTAAGAGATTGCAGACTAAATCTCTTCACCCTGTTTTGTAATGCAGAATTGCTAATATACGTATGCACCTAATTATAATGGAATTATTTTTTCTTTTTTATTTTATCTTCTGCTAGTTTTATATTCTCAGCGACTCTAAATTTAACTATCTCGCTTATTAATTCATACGGTATCGGCTTATTGAAAGGAAATTGCACCGACCCTTTTGCTCCTTTATATACTGATAATTGATCATTAAATGCATTGATTCCACTCGGCGCTGGATATAATCCGATATGTTTTTTATAAGCAGCAAAATGCACCAAATTACCATGTAACACAAAAGTAGGCATTTGCCAACTTATTTTCTCTTCTGCGTCTGGCGCTGACTCTTTTATAACTTTTCTTACCTTGTTAAGTATTTCTTGAACCTCAAGTGGAAACTTTGCAATATATTCATCGATTGTTTCAGGCGTAATTTTACTTTCTTCCATGATTTTCTCCTCTTTTTCATATTTTATAGGTTTTATTTAACTAGAGTGAGGTATTCTTTCCTAACACTTTTTCAATAAATACACTTACCAATTCAGCATCAAATTGAGTACCTGCATTTCTTTGTATTTCCATTATTGCAGTTTTCTCTGGTAAGGCACTTCGATAACTTCTCTCACTAGTCATTGCATCATAGGCATCCGCTATCGCTATAATTCTTGAAACAAAGGGTATTTCATTTCCTTTTAAACCCTTTGGATATCCCTTTCCGTCCCATCTTTCATGGTGATATAATATGTAGTATGCCATATCAGACATATCATTAACGGTATTAAGCATTCGATATCCTATTTCTGGATGACGCTTAATTTCTTCCCATTCTTCATTTGTAAGTTTACCTGCTTTATTAAGTATATTTTCATCAATACCTATTTTACCTATATCATGTAGTAACCCAACTGACTTAAGTTCCTCATTTTCATACTCAGAAAGCTCTAGGGCTTCCCCTATACTCTTACATATTGTTGAAACTCTATGGGAGTGCTGCTCTTCCCTTTTGTTTTTTTCATGAAGTGTATTGATAATAGCATGAATTGCCTTTCCTCTCATACTTGGACTATCAAAGAGTTTTTTCTTATACATATGATCTTCGGCATTTTTAAATATCCCTTGAATTTTTTCATCCGGATTTTTCTTTGTTCCATAACCAAAGGATATAGAAATATCTATAGAGCCTACTTTTTCACTTATCGTCATATCAGTGATACGATTAATGATTTGCTCTGCTTCATTCGCATCCGTTTTAGGTAAAATAATTACAAATTCATCTCCTCCGAGTCTGGCAATAATGTCATTTCCTCGGCTACCCTTCCTTATAAGTTCTGCTACTTTCTTAAGAAGCTCATCACCTATAACATGTCCAAATGAATCATTGATAAGCTTTAACCCGTTTACATCACCCATCACAATCGACAAAGGTAGGTTTCTCTCGCTATCAAGTCTCTCTAACTCTTCTTCATAAAATCTACGATTATAAAGTCCAGTAAGTTGATCATGATAGCTTAAATAAAGCACTTGTTGTTCGGATTTTTTTCTTTTCTCAATATTACGACTTACACCTACCATTTCTATTTCACCATCACTGTTATATCTATATTTCGTTGATAATTCAACCCAGATAATTGCTCCATTTTTGCAGGGTTGTTGCACCTCATTAAAATAATAATTAGGAACCTCAGGGTTTTCTTTAAAAACACTCAAACTTTTAATGATAGCCTCATTAAGTACCACGAATGATTCAGGTGTTAAAGATTTTTCTAATTTTTCACATATTGCTTCTTCAGCAGTCAGTCCTCTTAAATATAATATGGAAGGACTGATGTAGGAATATTTTTTTGTTTTTAAATTTAATACCCAAATTACGTCAGAGGCATTCTCTGTTAAAAGCCTATATTTTTCCTCACTATTTCTTAAATCATCTTCGATCTTCTTTCGGTCTGTTATATCCATTGCGGCGGTCATTGCTACCTTTCTACCATCAGCAATTCTACCTATATTAGCCGAATTAAACTTCCATATTTTAACTTTTCCTTCTGCTGTCATAACTTCATATTCACCATCAACTTTGGATCCATCGGAATTATATGAGTCTTTAATTATTTTTTGTAATACTAATTTATCTGCACCATATGCTTTTGTTGTCCAATCGGTAATCGTTGGTATATCTTGAATAGTGTAACCAGTTATTTCAGTCCACTTACAACTTACTTTTAGAACTTCCCCATCCTCCGCACGAAGCATGATAGGGATAGGTGAATTATCTAATGCATTATCCAATTGGTTTCTACTTTGCAAAAGAAACTCGTTACTAATTTCTAGTTCCTCAAACTGACTTCGTAACTCTTCTTGCGTGGCAACTAACTCCTCCATTGAAGTATTTAATTTTTGGTTAGTTGTTGATAGATTAGTCTGACTTTGATTTAGCGCTTCTATTATTCGCCTACGCTCCTTTTCTGCTAACAGAATCTTTCCGATAAATACTGTGACGAATGGATAAGATATTAATATTGGTAGGCCCATAATTTTAATCGTATGAATGACATTGTCACGAGGAAGTGTAACCATAAGTAATATCATTATTATATGAACAATAACACCCATGAAGAAAAGTAATTTAGTTGTTACTTTAATGTCTTTTTGCCTATTTCTTATATTAATTAAAGTTCCTATCATAGCAGACATACAAATTACAAGTGTACCCATTATTACCCCAGCACCACCCTGATAAATACGATAGGCTAATGCCATTAAGCCTGCTATTGCTGCTGCAAGCGGTCCAAAGCAAAGCCCTGCTAAGCTTATAATTACTGATCGCCCATCAAAAATCAAACCGGGTGATATTACTACTGGATGAATCATTCCAATAATAGAAGCACTACCCATGAGTATACCTTGTATCAGTGCCTTGCTCCAGTCCTTGCTACCTCTATAACCAATAAATCCAGATATTATACTGATTGATACGAGAAGGCTAAAGTTATATAATAGTTCAAATAATATTTTCATCACTAAATCCTCCATTGATACATCTCAAATATTCATATATAATATTATACGACATTTTTCTGCATTTTCCTATTTTTTTTGATATGCATTGTAAAAAATTAAACATGCTTCGCTGATTTATTCAGATACATTAAAAAAGCAGTCTTTAAGTCATACGAGGAAGGCGATAAACCAAGTCAACCTTGCGTGCTGCGACGTAGTTCATAAAAATACTGCACAATCGGGTGCTTCAATTTCATCTTCATTTCCATATTTAAAAGTCGCTTTTTCCCAACACGCTTGTCCACCAAAGCAAATATATTTAAAAGAATATCCTTACTCGCAAGACTTTGGTCAATGGAACCAGATAAAAATATATTTGCAGAAGAATAAAAATTAGATTTACTTAATACCGACTGTGCTTCCAATATTTCCTTTGCATAGGCTGATAATATGTGGCTCCTCGCAATCACTGACAGACGTTCCTCAGGGACTTTCCCACCGGTATCTTTTCTGACCGTTTCAATATCTTCCTTGCTAACCGGAATTTGAACCTCCTGATCATTTTTTATTTCCTGCTCCGTCTGATACCAACGTATCTTGGTAGTTACATCACTCATTGTGAAGACATTCTTTTTATCTACTGTAATATAACATTGACCAGCTTTATCCGGCAAATAGCGATAGCTAGTAGCACGGTATTCCACTCTACCCACAAGTTCTGGAGAAAGGAAGCTCTCTAGTTGTTGTTTCATTTTACTCCAGACCATAATTTCCTCCTGCTGATTACAGAATATGCATGGTTACTATTCCTTTTTTAATCTTTATAAACATAATACATATGCTTCCTTATTACAATATAAATCGTAAATTCATATTAGCTTTTATTTTTAATCTGTTTATAATTGACTTTTACTCTGGAATTGATATGATAGATTAATAGTTGTAATTCTAGACTATAATTATATTAAATGAAAGGTACGTGAGTTATTATGAAAAAATTATTAAAGTATCTAATCTCTACTGTCATAGTTATTATCATAGCTTATCTATACTATTATGTTACGTTACCAGCAGTCAATATTCATTCACCTGGTTTTTGGTTCTTTATCATAGGTGCGCTAATCATTGCTTGTATTATTGTAGGTCTTGCAGCTTATAATAAAAACAAAAATATCCTTACACTAAAGGAGGTATTTAAAAACAAAGTATTAGCGATAGCTACCGGAATTTCCCTTGTCATGATTTTATTTTACATTGGAGCTAATATTTTTTCCTCTGCTATGATAAATGCAAAAAGATATCAAACCATACTTACCATTACAGACAGGAATTTCACAGAAGACATCAAAGAAATATCATTTAAAGATATCCCAATCCTAGACGCAGATTCTGCAGCTTTACTTGGATCAAGGAAAATGGGCAGTATGATTGAATATGTATCCCAATTTGAGGTTAGTCCCAATTATACACAAATCAATTATCAAGGTAACCCTGTTCGCGTTGCGCCATTACAATATGGAAGTATATTCAAGTGGCTATCAAACCGCTCTGAGGGAATCCCCGCCTATATTGCAGTAGATATGGCAACTCAGGATGTACAATTAATTAAATTAGAGAAAGGAATAAAATATTCGGAATCAGAGCATTTTGGCCGAAATATCTATCGATATCTTCGTTTTCGTTATCCTACTTATATTTTTGATACTATTAATTTCGAAATCGATGATGAAGGCACTCCTTATTGGATTTGTCCAGTTAAAGAATATACAATTGGTTTATTTGGTGGGCAAACCATCGGAAGAGCGGTTATCGTAAATGCGATTAACGGAGACCATCAAGATTATGCAATACAGGATATACCAACCTGGGTAGACCGCGTATATTCAGCCGAACTTCTTATTTCTTTATACGATTATTATGGAACCTTAAAACATGGTTACTGGAACACTATATTTAGCCAAAAAGATGCATTACAAACAACGGATGGTTATAATTACCTTGTTTTAGATGATGATGTATGGGTATATACCGGCGTTACTTCTGTGGGTAGTGATGAATCAAATGTCGGTTTCGTCCTAATGAATCAAAGAACAGCAGAAACCCGTTTTTATTCCATCTCTGGTGCAGAAGAATATTCAGCTATGGGTTCGGCTGAAGGTAAAGTGCAGGAACTCGGTTACAGTGCAACCTTCCCTTTACTTCTTAATATAGGCAATCAACCGACTTACTTTATCGCATTAAAAGATGCTGCTGGTTTAGTAAAAAAATATGCCATGGTTAATATAGAGCAATATCAGATTGTAGCCATTGGAGATACAGTAAATGCATGCGAAAAAACTTATCTGGAACAAATGAAATTAGGTGGAATTGGTGTAGAAGATACTTCACTATTACCAAAAATCACTGGATCAATTAAAAAAATAGCAGAAGGTGTTGTAGATGGAAACTCACATTACTATATTATACTAGATAATAGCGATGAAATCTTTGATATCAATGTAGCTGATTTCATTCAAATTATAAAATACAATATCGGAGATACCATCACAATTACTTATTCTGCCGGTTCCGATGCAAATACTGTGCTTGGGATTGAATAGCTATCGCCGTAACTTGGCGTAAGGGAATAATCATATAAGTATAAAAACAATCACAAATAGATAGATGGTATGACATAGCAGTCATACCATCTATTTTTACTTAACCTCTTCATAACATTCAGTACCATTATATTATTTTATAATGTGGATCGTGCCGTCTCTTCTTGGAGGTAGCTTAGGCAGCTTTCCTGCACAATACCCAACTGCAGCTGCGCAACAAACAATATGATTATTCGGTATCCCAATCTCTGTCATAAGGTTTCTGATTTCAGGTTCATTGCCAAACCAAGTTAGCTGATTAATCCAACAAGCGCCCAAATCTAAGGCATGCGCAGTTAACAATATGTTTTCAAGTGCTGCTGCACAATCTGCCATTGCATTCGGATAATTGATATCATTGGTTACAATAATCAAGCTTGGTGCATCATAATAAAAACTGTAGTTTTCATCTACTGCTGCTCTCTTTCCTCCAACCATTGATCGATAGGTATTCTCGTCAATATCTAGATGAAAGAATGCCCTGCGGACGTATTCATTCAGTGTTTTCAATAGTTCAGTATTCTGCAATACCGTAAATAGCCAGGTCTGCGAATTGCTTCCACTGGGCGCATAGGTGGCTGCTTTCAGTATTGCATCCAGTTTTTCCTCTGGTATCTGCTCTTTCGTATACGAGCGGATACTTCTTCTAGTCAACATATTATCTATAATTTCATTCAATTTAGTCACACCTTTCTACTTTTATATCTAGTGCAAATGATAACTTACCATCCAGTATTTCCACTGCTTTTATTTACTTTAAAGGTACTGTTTGAAGCATTTAACAAAGCTGGAGTCTTTCCTATTTTACTCATTCTTATATTACTAATTTTAATAGTTCCACGAGAGTTTGCTCTTATATATATACCATATGTTCCGGTTCCCTTAATGTCAAGATCGTCAAAGGTTATCGTTCCTCCTATGTTTTTTTTGCCTTCGCATTGTATGGACACCGCACTATAAGATGCGTCATATATGTCATTCCCAGTGAAGCTAATATCTCCATCGATGTCAGAATCACATGCTTGTATCCATATGGCACCATATTGCTGACCATTCCAGAAAGTCCCTCCGCATCTTATGATGTCATTGTTCCTAATGATTGTTGTACCGGAAAATGCCTTTGCGCTAAAGCCTGAGCTTATCGTTAACCCTGGATAGGTCATGGTGTCTGTAATGTTATTATTTTGAACAATGTTACTGTTTCCACCATAGATTGCTATTCCTGCTGCTCTCCATGGAAGTTGCACCGTACAATTCTCAATGATATTATTATAGGAACTCCTGAAAGTATATTGTCCTTCCGACCATATGGCAATTCCGTCGTCACCGGTATTACGTGTATTGCAATTACTAATGATGGAGTTCTGCGTGCCATTGCATAGGTTGATGCCGTCAGCAAAGGTATTTCTAAAACGACATCCTTCAAATAAGAGGTTTGTTCCCATGTTTTCAGAATGATCCACACCCTCCCATGTGCCGCAATTGGTATGCTCCACCCATATATTATGCAGCTCTGAGCCTATGCCAAAAATTCCGCTAAAGCCATTACCGCCTGTGCCTCTGATTGTAGCCTCGCCCTTAACCATGAAATCATAAAATTTTGTATTGTCTCCAGTAACTTCAAAGCCTGTGCCTTCCATTGAATTTGAGCTTGTATGGCCATAAAGGGTTGAATACCATACTCCACTTCCTTTTATGGTTACCTTCTCTGCTTTGATTCTATGGCTTTGATAAAATGTTCCCTTCGGTATCCACACAATTTTACCTTGTTCTTTTGCTGCAACGATACATTTTTCTATTGCTACAGTATCATCCTTCGTATCCGTTCCTATTGCTCCATATTCTGTTATGGAAAGGGAAGCTTCAGGACGTTGGGTTGGTACTGCAATCTCCAGTTCAATAAAGTCTATATTGTAGTAAGTAGCCCTGTCCCCACTATCTTTCTGAATCCTAATTATATCCCCCTTAACAAAATCGCCTTTCAGTAATGTCTGGCTTTCATCATAGATACGTCTAGGGGTACTATTCTTAGGATTGTTCGTCGGTTTAGCCTCATTACCGTAAAGCCAAGCATACTTTGACGTAACCTTAAGATCCTGTAAATGCTTACCATTTTTATAAATACTAACACTATAGTCCTTGCCTCCACCGCCCGGTGCATCCGGTATGGAAAGTCTTAAAACCAGTGCATTAGCAGGCTTTGAAACCTTCCACTCTACATATTCACCTTTCGCATTAAGCATTACCGCTTTTCGACCTGAGGCTTCTCCGGAAGGAGTCCCTATTGCTATACTGCCCTTCAGTAAGGTTGCTCCGGATCCTTTCGTTCCACTTTCTGCTTCATAAGTAACCCAAGGTGTTGTTGCTCCCCTTTCACCGGTCAATGTTTTTGTCGCGGTTGTATCGGCAATGTTTATTGTAGTCGGTAAGGTGTTATAATTAACTACTTTTTCGAGGATCCATTTGGCACTTGCCCAATCGGGAAATATAATGCCATATTCAGCATATCCCTTTGTATTCTCTATATGGAAATACATCTTACTATTTTTTGCACTTCCAATACAGAATTGCCCGTACTTAGCTTCTTCTAGCTTCCATTTAGTACTTGCAAGTGTATCTGCAATATCTGAACACTCAAGATAGCCCAGATTATTTTCAATATTTATGTATTCCCCTGATTCTCTGTTTCTAATCAAGCTATTCTTCTCATCAATGCTAATAATCTCCCACTGCATCGCTTTGCCATCCGTTGACAGATCTCCGTATTTTACCTGATTACCACTCTCAAACAGATATTTGTTGTTCCATAGATTTCTAATTCTGTAGTAGGTCGGCGTGTCTGCATTTGCAGCCGGTGCTCCTAGTATACCTTGCAACAAGATGACCACAATTATTAATATAGCCATCCCTTTCGCTCCTATTTTCAATATCTTTGGCATAGCTATTACCTTTCATAGCAGTTTATTTTAGGTTTATCTTACGCATAATAAAATATTATTGTATGTCCTTCCCAGTCTTTGTGTTATTAGTTTCAACTTCAATCCGATTACGTCCACCTTTCTTAGCGCGATACAAAGCTTCATCAGCCAATGTCACGACTTGTTCTGGCGTTTCTAATCCTGTTGTGTCAACTGTCACAACCCCTACACTAACTGTAACATATTTTCCAATACTAGATGTAGCATGTGGTATTGCGAGTTCTTCTACTGCTTTCCGGATATGTTCCGCTATAGTTTGTGCTCCATTTTCTTCTGTTTTGGGCAATACTACACAAAATTCTTCACCACCATATCGCGCAACAATGTCAGACTCTCGTCCAACAATAGATTTAAGCTTCGTTGTAATCTGTCTTAAACAATCATCCCCAGCTAAATGTCCATAGTTATCATTATATCTCTTAAAATAATCTACATCAATCATGATAAGAGTCAAAACATCCCCAGAACGCTTCAACCTGAAAAACTCTGTTCTAAGCGCCTCATCAAAATATCTGCGATTTGCTACTCCAGTGAGGCTGTCAGTAATTGAATTTTGCTGCGCAGTGTTCCTCTCTATCTCAAGTTGCCTAATCAACTCTTGTATTTTCTGCTCTGCTCGCTTACGTTCTGTAATGTCACGTATAATAAACACCATTTTAATCGGTTGTCCCTTTGAATTTCTAATAAATTCACTATTTACCTCTATATCAAAAATATCTGAATTCTTACGCACAGCGTGATATTCCATCTCTTTCCGATCGCCAACTTTATTCATTAACTGGATGTTAACCCATGCTCTCTCTACTTCCTCCGGCACGATGAAGTCAACAAGCCGCTTACCTATAAGTCCTTCATTATTTGTCTCATATCCAAACATCTTTTTTGCCGCAGGTGAAACCATAACGATACGCCCCCCCAAATCCGTAATCGTGATATCATCAGGAGATGCATTCAGTATTGAACGATATTTTTCTTCACTTTCCATAAGCGATTCCTCAGCCTGCTTACGCTCGGTTATGTCGTGAATCGAGCTGACAAGATGGGGTACATCATAAATTTTAATCATTCTGCCTGAGATTATGCCGACAAACTGAATTCCATTTTTACGAATAAAAACAAATTCCATGTTCTCACATATTCCTTCTTTCTTTAACTCAGTTATAAATACATTTCGTTCCTCTATATTACTCCACAAATTAATCTTTAACGTGGATTCTCCAATTACTTCGTTATAAGTGTAGCCTGTCATTGCTAAAAAACCTTCATTGACATCAATAAATAAACCATCCGTCAATCGCGTTATCAACGCTGCATCAGGAATTGTGTTAAATATCTTTTGCATTTTATCTTTTTCCATGAGATTTTCTATATTTAGACGTTGATTATGCATGATGATGAACCCAAATGTCCATAAAGTACTGGTGATAATTGGCACTATAAAACCAATGATAAGGATCGCTTCTTGGTCACTATACGTATTCATATGCGGTAACAAAAGTGCAAACAAAGCACGTATTATTAAAAAGCATCCATAGATGAGAAAAACAGAGGCCGTAAAGTTTGCTGAGACCGACATTAGTTTATCTTTTTTCAAAAAGAGCTTGCATGCGGTGATCATAGAAATAGTAGCTAATGTAACATTCAGTATGATAGTACGCGAAGAAATGTCATTATTAAAAAGCATGTAATAATAATATAAAAATATAAAAACCAAGAAAATGGTAACAAGCGTCCATTTATTCGCTTTCTTATCAAGAAACTTTAAAATACCAATATATAGGAATATTTGTCCTAAAACCACACAGGGATTTGCAATCCTGGCAAATATCAATAGTGATTTTACTACTACCATAGGCATAAAGATAACACCTATTGCCATCAAAAAAGAGCCTACCACCCACCATCCAATGCCACGGTAGGTCTTATTCACTCTATATTGAATAAATAGAGCTATAACTTGGATAAAGAATAATATACTCTGTATAAATACTAGGGTAAGAATGTCAAACTTCATAAATAATTTACCTTTCTATGCTGTTGATTGAAATACAGCATAATGCAAGTGTATAGTTATTTAAGCTTTAATCGTTTCGCATATTCCATTAAGTTAATCAAAAAGTGATATTTGTACATTCTCCGACTGCTTCATCTTCTCTTTCATGGGCTTTGAATAACTACTCAAGAGTTTATACTTGTCCTCAGAGATGTCGTTTTGCTAATTTTGTTGGTTTTCAATATTATCCATTCCAATCAATATAATTCTTTCATCTTTCATCGCTAATTCCTTCATTTTATTTGTAAAACCTGACTTTGAGAAGAGATAAAAGTATTTATTCTCATAGAAAAATAAATCTGATTTTTCTTTTAATTGCAGATAGATATCCACATCGAATAACTCATTACGCCACTTACACTCACCAAAAATTGCAGAAGTGTCACAATAAGCCAAAATATCTATCTCTTGTTCCACTTTTTTCTTTGGGTTATTTCCCCACCATCTGCCTACATCCTCAAATTCAAATGGTAACTTTCCCATTTCGAATAATTTCCATAAATACTGCATGCAGATTTCTTCGAACACTGCCCCCATATATTCATTTAATTCCAACTCAATGGAGGAATATACCTTCTCGCCGAAACCTTTTTGAATGATTGAGTTATACTTAGGAATAAATCGATACCAAAATCGAAACATGTTATCTGCCAAGGCATAAATTGTTTTCTTAGATTTTTTTTCAGTAATTGGATATTCTTTTTTTACAATTCCCAATGACATTAATGAAGTCAGATACTGAATTGCAGCACTTGAGGTTAATCCAACCTTTGTTGATATCTCATTTAGTTTAGAACTCCCATTTGCAATCGCTGTGATTACTGCATTATAGATCTGAGGTTCTCTTAGCTCCTGTTTTAATAAATTGGAAGGTTCTTCAAACAAATAAGCATCTGATGTTAAATACTGTAGCGTAATATTATCTTTCATGCTACTATTCTCGTCAATCTTCTGAAGATATTGGGGTATTCCCCCCATAATTCCATAGATGAGAGCCAAATCGTATATAGAAAAAGAATGATAAAATAATCTCATCTCAAAAAAATCAAAAGGCTCAATCTTAAATTGCGCTGTTCTTCGTCCATACAAAGGACTCTGATAACCCAGAACTTGATTTTCCATAAATGACATAGAAGAACCACACAGAATAATAAATAATTTGCTTTCCATAAATTCTAAATCAATATATTTTTGCAGAATGGAAGAGATTCCTTTGACTGCATTTGCCAAATATGGAAATTCATCTATAACTAAGATAATCCTTTCTTTTTGTGCCACTCCTCCAAGGTAGGAAAACGCATCAGAAAAACTTTGAAAAGTAGGTACTGCATTGCCTTCCATAGATAATTCAAATATACTTTTGCTAAAGTTTTCAAGATTATTTTGTTCTGTAGTTTCTAATCCCGCAAAATAAATTGTCTTCTTATCTTTTATAAATTCTCGTATTAATGTAGTTTTACCAACTCGTCGTCTTCCATAAATGACGGTACATTGAAATTTTTCATTATCATACAATTGTTGTAATCTTAATAATTCCTTTTTTCTTCCGACAAACATATCTGTACCTCCATTTAGTTATTTACAAATAACTTAATCGTATTTAAGTATACCTAAATGTTACCAGTTTTATACAGATTATTCAATATAGATTTAAAATATTTAGTTAAATGCCTCATTTAGTCTGAATTTAATTTTTGATCTAAGTTACTCTCGTGACTCTATGTTGAAATATTCCAACCATCTACACTATATTGTTGCATATAGATAGCTAATATTTTTCCAATTAATATCTTCATAAATAATCTTTTTCCAATAAATAGTATATACATAAGTAGAAATAATTGCAATAATTTTGTCAATTTTTCTGGTAATATTTACTTTTCAATTATTCAATTATTCAATTTGCGATCTGATCATATTATGTATTTTCATTCAGTTCTTTAAAATATCAGCTCACATCGCCTTCACTTCCGTCAAAGTATGTGAAAAATAAAGAAATCAAAAAGCAGTTACATTTTCCACCATGCAACCGCTTTTTCTAACCGATCTATTTTAATATCCCTCATCTATTATAATAATTTTTACTTTATATTACCGCTTTCAAATACCTCCCCGTATAAGACTCCTTCACCTTCACCACCTGTTCCGGCGTCCCTTCCGCCACGATATACCCTCCAAGATTTCCACCTTCCGGCCCTAAATCAATGATATAATCCGCGGATTTAATAACATCCAGATGATGCTCAATCACTATAACCGAATGTCCCTGATCCACCAACTTATTCAAACAATCCAGTAGTTTCTGAATATCCGACAAATGAAGTCCCGTCGTAGGTTCGTCTAGTATATAAAGGTTATGCGCGCCCTTTTTAATTTTCGCCAATTCATAAGCAAGCTTCACTCTCTGTGCCTCTCCCCCAGACAAAGTAGTGGAACTCTGACCAAGGCACAGATATCCCAAGCCTAACTCATTCATAATTCCCAACTTGTGTTTCAGATACTTATGATCCTTAAAGAAGTCAAGTGCCTCTTCCACCGTCATTTCCAATAGATCAGCGATGCTCTTCTTATGATATTTAATTTCAAGCCCTTCTTCGGAGAAACGCATTCCCTTACACATCGGGCAGATGGTTTCGATATCGGCCATGAACTGAAGGTTTGTGACAATGATTCCGTCTCCTGCACAGTGCTCACACCTACAGCCATTGGCATGCGTTAAACTAAAATCAAGAGCTGTATATCCACGATCAATCGCTTCGGGCTGCATTGCAAAGAGCTCACGGATCTTATCATAAATTCCGATATAGGTTGCCGGATTAGATTTGCTATTTCTTCCGATCGGGGTCTGGTCAATATTGATTACGTTATTTACCTGCTCTGATCCAAAGAGAAAATCATGTTCACCTGGAACGATGCGAGCACCTGTCTTATCAATTTTAATCTGCTTATACAAGATCTCATTGATAAGTGAACTTTTGCCTGAACCCGATACACCAGTGATAGATAAGAATACGCCGAGTGGGATGTCAATATCAACATTTTTCAAGTTGTTTTCTCTCGCTCCTTGGATAGAAAGAAACGTATCTCCCAGATTCCTTCGTTGCTTTGGAACAGGTATCTTCACTTTTCCGGATAGATATAGACCGGTGATCGAACTACTTTCGTTCATGATATCTTCTATGCTACCGGAGGCAACGACATTGCCACCGTGAATACCAGGACCAGGACCAATTTCAATAATATAGTCAGCATTTCGAATTGTTTCCATATCATGTTCTACAACAATAACGGTATTCCCGATATCGCGCAGCTTCTTCATCGTATCGATTACCTTATCTGAATCGCGTGGGTGAAGTCCAATGCTTGGTTCATCCATGACATACAGCATACCCATCAGCTCACTACTAATCTGCGTGGACATTTTAATTCGTTGCATTTCACCACCAGAGATGCTGTCACTTCTTCTGCTTAGGCTGATATAATGAAGCCCTATATCAATTAAGAGCTTTATTCTTGTTGATATCTCACGAATGATAGTACCTGTTACCTCCTGATTATCTTCGTTAAAGCTTAAGGACTCTAGAAAATTCAAAAGCTCAGGTAACTGCATTTTGCAAAGCTCATCAATATTCTTTCCTCCAACCGTAACCTGTAGACGTTGTTTCTTTAGTCTAGCACCGTTACATTCTGGGCAAATCTTTTCTATCATGCAATCCTTAATAAAGGAAGGCTCAAATGCTTCTGAAGTGGAGGTTTTTCTAATATATTCCTTATACCAATGCTCCAGTTCATGCACAAAGCCTCGGAATGGGAATTCACGATCGACAATCCAATTCCTTTTACCCGAATTCGGTGGTTGCAACATTTTAACGTTCTCACCCTTCGTCCCGTGAAAGAGGATATCATGAATCTCGTTAGAAAACTCATGAAATGGTGTATCGAGACTAAAATCATATTGCTGGGATAAGCTATACATCAGAACCCCTCGGTAACTGTCTTTACCATTCGTGTTAAAGACAGTGTTCTTCAGCGCTCCTTTGTTAATACTTTTTTCCGGTGCAACGACTAAAAAGCGTGGCTCTACAACATAGGACATTCCAACTCCAAGACAGGTATGGCAAGCACTTGATGGAGAATTAAACGAGAAATGAAACGGCTGCATCTCACATAGGAAGATATGATGTTCGGGGCAAGCAAAATTCTTATAAAAGGAAGCATCCACCCCTCCAACAACCTCTACCTTAACCATAATATCTTCCTCAAGTGCAAGCATAGAGGCCTCAATTGATTTGGTAACTTGAATATAGGAATCATTTCTTAATGTGAAGCGATCAATGATTAGTTCGATTTGATAAGCCTTATTCTCATCCAACTCTTTCTTTTCAGATAGAGAAAAAGGTTCGCCGTTCACTAACAGGTTCTTATAACCTTTCTCCCTTAATTTTGCAAAGGTGTAATCATAATCTTCTCCATATATTTTGTACACAGGTGCACGAAGTTCAATTACCGTACCGACAGGTAGCATTGCTATGTGTTCGGCAATTTGTGCTGCTGACAGCTGTTGGAGTGGTTTGCCACACTCAGGGCATTTACCTTCACCTGCTGTAGAATACAAAAGTCTCAGGTAATCGTTGATGTCAGTAACGGTACCCACCGTGGAACGCGGATTGTTGTTGGACTTTTTCTGCTCAATGGCGATAACAGGGGACAGACCCCTAACATAATCAACCTTCGCTTTTTTGAGTTGGCTGATGCGACTTTTCGCGAAGGTAGATATGGAGTCAAGAAAACGCCTTTGACCTTCACCGTAAATAACATCAAAGGCGAGTGATGATTTTCCCGATCCAGATACGCCGGTAATGACTGTTAGTTTATCTCGCGGAATTTCGACTGATATATTCTTTAAATTATTTTGCTTTGCTCCTGATATTTCAATACTTGCACGAATAGGCATAAAGTATGAATCCTCCTTATAATCATTTGCTTGTTACAGTGTCCACGAGCCTCATGCAATATACAGATAACCAATTTCTTCTACGGCCAGTTTGCTTTTTGGTGTTATCCTTATTGTCTGAGACACCTTTGCGATTATACCCTTTTCAGCCAAATAATCAAAGATTCCAACGATGAAATGGCTTTCCGAATGAAAGTGCTTGGTAATCAGGGTAACCGTTTTAAGCTCTTGATCTGACATGAATTTCACCACTGGTTTTTTAATAATATCAAGCTGCTGTTCTAAATACCGATCTATCCCCTGAATGGCATTAAAGATTTCTTCTTCACTGTAGTGATGAGACATTGCCTCCTGGTAATATGGCTCAATTAATCCAGGACTCAGTGTACATGCTTTCAAAATAGCTTCTCTAGTCGGTGGTTCTCCACTCAAACAGACCTCGAGTCGCGCTATCTGTTCCGCTGCTTTCAGTAAATAATATTGTGCATAGAGGGGATTCTTCTTTACCGTTAACCATTTCAAGCATTTTTCGTAGATTGAAACAAGTTCACAGGCGATAAAAAATCCGGATAATTCCTTATCATCACTGCCTATCTTCTTGAAATCTTCAAAATAATCATATAAGCTGTCATCGGAAGTATAGACTATTTGCCCTTTTGCAAAATAGGAATGCATCATTGACCCACCACCTATATTCTCAAGAAATCTCTTAAATCCACTTCTAACAATGAGTTGGACATTAATAGTAATGTCATCTTCCGTGATACAATAGGAATTATTTTTCAGTATTTGATCCCTGACAATAAGTGTCATATCAATATCACTTTTTTCCCAAACAATATCATAAGCTAGGCTCCCACAAATAATAACTGCGATGACATTTGGATCATCCTTGACTTTACTGACGAAGCTGTTTGCTGCAGCTAGGTAGCGTTCCTTCATTTCTGCTTGTAAGTTCTCATCCATATTCATAAATCCTTTCTATTTTCTAATTGATCTAATTCATATTTTCAAAACATCTCATGTTTTTAATACTGATGTCTGAAAACCCGTGATTATGAGAAATGAATTTTACACTGAAATTCATTCTCATATTCTCAAGAATTCAGTTTTATTGAATTCTTTATTATGGTATAATTATACAACATTGTTTTTATGAAACAGGACAGAAATTGCTATGCTTAGAGAATATACGATAACATGAATAAGACTTTGAGTAAATTTATGCTGACGCACAAATTCACGGGTATCGGCAGCATGGAGGCAGTGTGAAAATTAAGAGCTAATTTTCACACGGTAAATTTGTGCTGACGCACAAATTCACGAGTATCAGCAGCATGGAGGTTAGTGTGGACAATTATCTCTTGGAAATAATCAAGAATACAACGGAATATATCGAGAATAATCTACTAGAAGCTTTGAATCTGGACAATATCTCCGAGAATGTAAACATTTCGAAATTCCATTTACTGCGCATTTGGAAAGGTGCCACCGCGACAGGTCTCATGGAATATGTACGTAGAAGAAGGATTGCTTTATCCTTGGGTGATTTGATCAATGACCGTAACAGTATTGAATTTATCACATGCAAATACTCCTTTGGTTGTGAACGAACCTATAATCGAGTTTTCAAGGAAGAATTTGATTGCACCCCAGCAAAATGGCGTAGGAATCCATCACCCTTAAAAATTTTAGATCATTTTAATGCAGATTTTATGAACTGTGCAGGCGAAGGGCTTGTATTCTTTCGCTCAATTACTGTATTACCGGCTTTTTCAATCGCAGGTCTTGAATACACGGTTGATGCCGAAGAAAACAGGAATAATCAGATAGCAAACCAATATGGCGTTGATTTTTTCTACAACAACCGCCCTGAGATCATCAACCCTGTCGATAAGGATGTCTATATTGGGTTTACTTCAATCCCTAAAAAATTTAGTGGTTCTACCATTTACCAACCTTCTACACAAATCAATAAGAACAGTATTATAGCGCCCAATATGAAAATAAAGCATATACAGCCCCATAAATATGGCGTCTTTACCTACATGGGACCCCATCGCCCTGAAGAGATTTCTTCAAAAACTTTGGAGTCCATATGGAAATACATATTTGAGACCTGGATGCCTACCGTTCAATTCAATCTCAAAGAGAATTTCAGCTTTGAATATATTAATTATGCGAAATGTAATAAACATTACTGTGAATGTGATTTATATTACCCAATCTCGGTATTATAAAGGTTACAAATTTAATATTTTATTACTTAATATTTTCAATTCCTGGATTTCATTTTCAATATTATTTTTATAGCCGAAAACTGTAGAATCTATGTTACTAAAAATTTGCTGCATCTGATGATTACTGGTTCCATTAATATCAATTACTTCTCTATAGTACTCATCAATTTTATTCTGATAATTATCTATGCTTAAATGCCCAAACCAATCTTCAATGCGATACCATACATCCCATTTTGATACATCATAAGGTTTCTCATTCGCTACCTCATCTGTAAGTTTCAGTAGTTTATCCCGCGTCTTCTGCGTATAATCCCTGATATTATCATTTGCAGTAACATCATACTCAGCAATATTTGCAGCGGTTACTTCACTTACAGTATCTTTTCTGTCTTCATATGCTATTGCTACGTTGCTAATAAGCGTTATGATATAGTCAGGTGCATCAAGCTTTTTAAGTATCCAAATAACTTTGTCGGGATGTTTCAAAAGGAACTTCAGAATATTTTCCGTACCGACCCACTTTTCTACCAAACGAATCCATTTGGTAATATCCTGCATTCCCAATCCATCCATAATTTCAAAAACAGCTTCCGAAATTCCATCATCATATTCTTCATATTCAATAATATAAGCCAGCAATAACCCTAATTCATCTGCATTCTCTTCTGCTGTTAAGTATTCAATAATTTCTTCTTTTGTATATTTTTCTGTATAATTTGGTGGCTTCTTTCCCATAGCCATGGCTACTATATTGCCAAGGAAGGAAAATAAGGAATCTCTATCCTCTTCTGGAACCGTAGCAGCTACATAGTTAATAAAAGAATGTAGTTTTACCATATATTCTGCCTGCTCCGTCTTCACGAAATTATAGTTGACAACATTTCCATCCGCATCATAACTAAAATGAAAAAAGGAATTAGGACTGTGATTCTGCTCAAAAGAGCTTACTCCATTGCCTTTAATGTAATTTTTAACATGATATATATCATATAAAAGGATATTAACAAAATCTTCATCTAAGGCATAACAGGTGATTTTATGTTTATTCGCTTCAATTAAATCTTGATACTTTTCCATGAAAAGTTGTGAAAAACCTTGTCCGTCAAATGCTACGCATCGATCTATTTTATCAGATAATAAGGCTACATATTTAGCCTTATTTCCCCCCTTTGAATGACCTACTACCGTGATATGATCCGCATCAATACTATTAATATAATCTAAAGCTCGCTGTTGTTGCTCTGTATCAGTTACGAAAGCTCCTTCAAAGTTATCCTTCCACTCTCCTGAACTTGTACCACGAAATACAACATAAGCATTTCCTTCTTTATCCGTGAAGTACGCGCTAAGTGACTTTTTGTCATCCATATTAATATCCTGTAACGAAAGTTCACCTATATCTGTTTTCTTCATGCCATCAATCATATCTGCCCATTCAGAACCGGATATTTCACCATCGAATTTATAATCTTTCAAATACTCATTATTACGTAATGCATCCGTATCAATATTTTTGAGAATGCTATTGATAGTCGTATGATTTTTAGCCATTTTATCGGTCCATACATTTTCAAACGGACTATCACTAACCTTGACCCCATTATTATAAATTGCTTCGGATTTCATATGCATCAGATTGCTGAGAAACAGCAATTCTTGATCAGTAAATGTTGCCATTTTATCCTCCCCATAGTTCTGTCCCCATAGTTCTGTACCCTTACTTATAGACAGACCCATATGTTACAATACCTCTACCCCATTTAACTACTAGTTTATTATCATCTTCGATTATGTCATCTACCTCATTCATTGTTAAATCTGATTCGACTTTATTTACAAAACAATACACACCACCCATTGAATGTAAACAACTATCTCCTATAAATGTCTCTATCTCATCCGCCTTTTGATTAAATTCTTCTTCCGTCATATCCGGGTCAGTAATAACTATTGTAAAAGAATATGTTACTTCTAGTAACAACTGATCCCCCGTCATTTCCAAAGTAATCTCACTTCCATATTCTCCTGTTATTTCACTAAACACTTGAACATTACTAATCTTTTCTTTTATTAATCTTTCAAATGCTTCACAAGCCTCTTCTTCTTTTAAAATCCCAATATAGCCATCCGTACATCCTTCATTTCCTCTATAATATACATCAAATTCTTCACCAGCATGAGCTCCGTCAGAAGCCTGGGCAGTTATCCAGTATTCATCAGAAAGAACACCTGGAATATCTCCACTAACAACCTCAAAAGATTCTCCGTATTTTTCTTCCAAATAAGTCAACATAATAATGGCTGTATCTGCAAAGCTCTGCTGCTTATAATCAAGTCCTTTTTCTTTCATCTTCGTAATTTCTTCCTCTGATAAACCATAGGAACGAAATACTTCTTCCTGCTGTTTGGTCATTTCCGCCGTCTCCTCACCTTCTACTACTATTTCTGCATCCTCATTATTATCTTTATCATTAGCCACCAAATCTTCCTCTGGCTTTGTATCTGACGTTCGAGGGGTTTTGGTATTTGCAGTACATCCCCCTACCATAACTAAACACAAAGCTATAACCAAGCACATTACTTTTCTCTTCATTGTGCTCCCTCCATTTTTATTGATAATCTTCCTTTTTATTTCATCATCCTGTATCTATTTCATTTAATTTCGAGTCATTTTCCTTGCCAAAGCATCATCTTCTTGCTTCATATGGGTTTTTGCATATTTAAGGTCACTTATCATGCCACCAAGCATAGTTGCAACAGAAGCTGCCAAATCAGCCATTGTATCATGTGCATCAATAAGAGCTGTTTTGGAAGCTCCTTTACTTTTTTGCATCATAAATTTCATATTGCTACATGTAACTGCACGATTTTGTAAAACCTGTATTGCTTCAATTGCATCCTCAATTTTGTCAAAATTATATTTTATTTCAATTGCATCGTTCATAATATTGACCTCCTTAATGTATTTTTTTAATCGTACAAATAAGAATCCGCATCATCAATATCGGAAATGAAATCATTCGTATATTTCACCATACCATCCGTTATATTTACTAATAAATCCGTATACGTATTTAAGGTAGTAACCTTCTCTTCAAGCACATTAGTTACTAATACATCGCAGATTCCCTCATTCTTTAATTCCCGAATAACCGCCGCATAGGAAGCAAAGATATTAAGTAATTCCTCAGACATATCGTGAATTCTACTGGCTCCACGCTCAAATTCTTCATCTGCTATTATAAGGCTCATCGTAATTCCTCCAAATTTTATTCTTAACCTTTATGAATTACAATCCTATATGAATTACAATCCAATATGAATTACAATCCAATATGAATAGCAATCTTAAACGAATTACATTCCTATATGATTAACAATCCTAAACGGCTCACACTTTTTGTTCTGCAACTTTCCTTGCTGCTTCTGCCGCTCTACGTTCCTCTTCTTCAATTTCTCTTATCCTTCTTTGATATAAAGAAATATTATCTTTTTCATCCTCAATCTGATACTCTAACTTACGTACTGCTCTTAAAATATCATCTTTCACTGCTTGAAAATTATTTAACACGTTATTCTCGTATGAAATATCAATTGCATTTGATAATCTAGTATTCAATTTTCGAACCATAGGATGCTTTAAGGATGCATCCAAGAAACTGGATATATTTCTTCTTCTCTGTCCGATTTTTGCTGAAAATTCTTCTGCTCCCTTATCATTCTCTTTACGAAAATCCATTAGTCCCTGAATTTGATTCTCGAATTTTCTGATATGTGCATAGCTTTCTTCAATTAACTGTTCATAATATGCTTCGTTAATCATCTTTTCTCTTTCTGCCCTATTTAGCGCGAATATAATTTGTTTAATTATTTCTTAATTTGTTAATGCATCGGTGCTTTTACTGTCAATTAATGCATTATAGCGCTCATATAGGTTCTATTGTTGCTTGCTATATTACGGCATAAGATGATTAATCAAACAATTTTACTATAACATATTTATACATTATCGGCAATAATTACTATGCAATCCAACATATTATATAATTCGAGATGCAAATTCATAGAATAGTATATAAAAATAGGGAATTGTGATCTCCTAATTAGTATAGAGACACAATCCCCTTTTACATTATAAAGTTTTTAATTATCAGCTCTCATACAGCGATTAGGGGCTTACTTGGTGCTGATTGAACCATAGAATACCGATCATAATGAGCAGTATCGTTACAATCTCCTATATTTTTTTAGCGAAAACACATTAATTACAAACAAAATACCGATATAGGCAACCGAACCAATTACCCACGGCATTATTTCACCCAATCCTTTGCCCTCAACTATGATCTTTTCAAGTGATTTACAGCCATAATAAATTGGCGTAAGATAGCATAACTTGCCCAGTCCAAAAGGTATCGTTTCTAATGGTATCAATCCTGAATAAAAAATCTGTGGAATTAGTATGATTGGAATAAACTGAACCAACTGAAATTCATTATTTGCAAAAATAGATACCAGTGCTCCAATGGAAACTGCTGAAAAAGCCATCAAAATCATAACCAGAATGCACAACAAGATAGAGCCTTCCACATGAAGCTTCAAGACATATACTGCAAACAGAATAATAAATGTACTCTGAAAAGCAGACAGTATCCCATACCCCAACGTATATCCACCAATTACTTCAAATCGGCTAATCGGTGTCATTAGCATTCTCTCTAATGTCTGAGCAAAGCGTTCCCTAACAAATGCCATTCCCGAAAGGATGAATACAAAGAAAAACGAGAGGACTCCAAGAAACACAAAACTCAACGAATCCAGCTGATTATCTTCATTCGTTTCAAAGACATACGAAATTATTAACTTTGCCTGCATAGACTGCATTGCTTGGTTTGTTTCTTGTATCGCTTTTATAGCAACTCCTGATTTAGAATTCTTCTTAAGCAACGCAATATGAATGCCTTCTGCATCCTTCCAAAGAAAGGCATCTGCATTATTATTCTCAAGGTATTCGTTGACCTCTGGTTTTTCTTCCGTCACTAAAACATCTGCATTATCATCCAATAGCTTAGTATAACTATCATCCATATCATAAACCGCAATTTTAGGGACATAATTTGAATCCCCTAATATAAAATAAAGTAGCGTTAGAATCAATAACGGTGCAAACAATAAAAGTACCAAGGTCCTTCTATCATTTTTCATTTGACTTAAAATACGTATTAAAATGCTTAACATAACTCTTCCTCCTGCCCTGAGCTATCATCCATAAAAAATAATTCATCAAGCTTGCCATTCGGAGTACTGTTCATCAAATTAATAACGGTATCTGATGCAATAATATGCCCATTTCTTAATAAGGCCGCAGCATCACATTCCAAAGCCTCATCCATGACATGGGTAGTCACCACTATAGTTGTACCACTCTCTTTCAACTTCTTTAAATAATTCCATATCTTTTTTCGCAAAACGGGATCCACTCCAACCGTCGGCTCATCTAGCAGTAATAGCTTTGGCTGGTGTATTAGAGCCACTGCAAGCGAAATTCTTTTCTTCATTCCCCCTGAGTAATTGCGAATCAGTTTGTTTTTATCTTCTGTTAGGCCAACAACCTCTAATACCTCTTTTGCATTTTTCAAAAATTGTGTTCTACTTAGTTTTTGAAGTCCGGCAAAGAACTTAAGATTATCCCATGCTGATAACTCTTCATATAATGCATCATTTTGTGGCATAAATCCAATAAGAGCAAGAAGCTGTCTATCTGGCACCTTTTTCCCGCCAATCAGTACCTCTCCATTATCTATCGGAATTGCGCCCATTATAATACGTAATAACGTAGTCTTACCTGAACCTGATGCTCCTAGTAAACAGAAAATTTTACCTGAATCGATTGTCAATGTGATATGATCTAGTACAATATTCTTTTGAAAATATTTATTTACCTGATTTACTTCTATCTTCATTTACGCTTTTCTCCATTCTTTTTAATTCGATATTTTCCAATCACAAATTATCTATAAAACCATTCCCATTCATTATAATAAGAAATAACTTTGGAAGCAATCAACATTAACCGTTCTACCTTTTATGTTTATTTTAAAGATGGATATGAAATTTTGGACGAAATTGAAAAGCAGACAATTACCGCAAGTGATTTTAGTGATATAATAATAGAGCGGATTTTCCATGCGACTGAAAAAAAAGACATGTTGGAACTTGTCCTACAATTTTTTGAAAGCAATAAAAAATACCTACCTGTTTTATTAAGTGAACAAGGGGACCCTTTTTTTCGTCAAAAATTAGTGGAGAAGCTTACTCTGCTTACCACTTATTCACCACTATTTCCGCAAATCCCATGAAATCTTTTACATAAATTTCACTACCATCATCTAGTACCGCTGTGCCAGTAAATCTACCAAACACTTGATGTTGCATGGTGGATAATACTAGGACAGAAAGATTAAGATTACGATCAAAAATTGGTTCAAAATTCATCTCTATCCTGTGATCTGACGAGGTAATAATCCAAGGTTTCATATACTCATTTTGATGTAATTTATTCCTTGGAATCATGAAATACACATCTTCTAGCTTATTCGCAATCCCATCGTTAAACACCATATTTTCTGTGGCAGCAGAGGTATCGCCAAAGCCATATCCAAGATTAAATCCAAATATTTTATCCTTTACAATACCCTGTGCAGCACTCCAATACCAAGTAGTTTTATGCGGCCATACACCACGACCCCAATCAAGAATTCCAAAGGAGTTGTCTGGAGAAAAGGTATATGTCTTATCGCCAATCCATACGATTCCTTTCGCACGCATGCCAATCACCTTTTGGTTATAGTAAAATTCTTTCTTGCATTCCTCAAATGGCGTGGCAATTACCATAGAATCCTTTGGTGCCTTCGAAAGAGCAAGGAAAGTTTCAAAGTCAGCTCCATTGATACAATTCTTCATTTTTATGTACAGTTTCCGCTCGCCATCCTCATGCCGAAATGATACATCTACATGCTTATCTTGATAACTAAAATCGCCAATTTCAGAAGATTCGGGCAAATTCAACTCTCCGATTTTAAATAATACGATTGCACTTTTTGATGTTTCTTCTTTTTTGTTAAAATCAATGAAAGAAACACTAATTAGCCCTACCGAAGGGCTCTTCCCCACCGTTAAGGCTACTCCGTAATCGTTATTATATATTAAATAGTAATCCCATTCCTTCAGTCTTAGCTTTTTCTTAACATCCTTTCTTTGGTACTTCAAAATGAGGGATGTCGCATAACCTTTTTGTATCAATTCTCCATGCTTATCTAATAATCTCGAGGGCTTAGTTATTCTATGTTGCATAGGATACTCCTTAAATAAAATATATATTACAATATATCTTATTCTTAGACTTACCTATTAATTACCTCAGCATAAGGATTATATTTCAGATATGTAGATATCAGTAGAATTCCTTTCTATCTCTTTATTGGATTGTTTATCTTCATACATCAATGTATCAATTTGTTTTTGGAATTCTTCTGTTTTCATGTGAGAATTGTAGTCATACACAGCGTAGCCCATACTAAATCCAAGCTGATACGGCTGATTGCTGGACTCATTGTACTTATTGAGACATTTTCTTATTCTACGTACAATCTCTTCCAGATCAATTTGATCAGATATATCTAGAATAACAAAAAATTCATCACCACCAAAACGAGCGATAAAATCATTTGGTCTAAGGCAACTATTGAGCAGTTTTGCAGAAATCTGAAGTGCATTGTCACCCGTATCATGACCAAAGGTATCATTGATTGATTTAAAGTTATTCAAATCTACCATAATAGCAGAAAAAGTCTTATTCTCGGTGCTTGTATTAATTTTATCATTTAAATGAATTTCAAGCTTCTTGCGGTTATTTACTCCAGTCAGATAATCGGTGCACATGCAATGAATCTGAACATTCAATAATAGCATCAACAAAGATAATACCACGCCGTTCAACATGAGTGACATTCCATAAATAGCAATTTGTAATATAATACACACAAATGGAACACCAGCAAAAAACAGAAGTGAAAAGAAAGAATTCTTATCTATTTTCTTACGATTAATTATAACGATAGCAAAGGCCACAAGCACCAAACAAATTGTTTGCGAAGCCGCGAGTAAAAAGAGTGATCCTCTATGGTAAATATTGTCTGAATCAATATAATAAAACCATCCAAAAAATTGTGTCAATATTAACAGAACTGCATTTACTCCATTAACAACAACAAGCGGACAAATCAGCCGCCTCGTTTTTGCCTCATCACGAAATATTTGGTCATGAACATAGAGTATCCAGAGTGATGGTAAGACAGGATTCAGGAGGTAAATTAGAAAATTCCCAAAATAATTTATGATAGGATAAATCGTATCAGGCTTTCCATCAAATCTGCTGAATATATCCAAAACTAACATCACTATAGTAAGCCATAACATCATTCGATAAAGCTTATGCTGAAGAATGCCTTTATCATTTTGCTTTAATGCGTGAACGTATATAATAATTATTAAAAAAACGATAGAATATATATTAATAACCAAATTATTTGCTATATTCATGTGCTCCTCCTACTGTAATTCCCCTTGAATTATGCTTGTGTAAATAATCAGTTTATAATATTATACTACTCTTATTCAACAAATTCCACCATAATATTACTCATGTTTGTGTCAAGTGTTTATTGGCAAATCCCTTTTTGATTTTACAAGATATTTTATTCCATTTATCCGAATCATAGTGAATTTGGGAAAGATGGATAGAGGAACATTGAAAATAAATTTGAAAAGTGCCCTGGAATAATTACAGAAAACGATGCATTAGAATTGCTTGAAAATGTAAGGGAGTATCCCAACAATTTACTCAAATGTTTGGATACTCCACTAATTAATTTATTTCTGTATCGGAAGCTTTATTCTTATTGGCTCTTCCAGTATCTGCTTAGGAGACATGACTCTCTGTAATATAATTTTCCCGTTTGCTGGATATTTCACTGTGATAATTGTTTCCATTCGAGAATCAAACACCGACATACCTTGCCCTCCCATATCAAAAGAGTTTCCAGTTTCCTCTTGATACTCTTGATTAAACATTGCAAAACCTTCATTTTGCGATATTTCCGTAGTAAACATAAGGGTGGCTTTTCCCTCTTTTTTCGAAACTTCTGTTAATTCCATACCCGCAATAGCTGGAGTAATCGTCTTTTTATCCAGATCAACCGTAATAAATTCTTCTTCTTCATCCAATAAACGAATACTTTGAATCAGTAGTTCTTGTTCCTTTGGTTCTTCAAAATAATTAGATTCAATAAATACACTCATCCAACTATCATCCTCTGCATTTATTGCACTTATACCACTACTACCTTTTAATATGTTCTTTCCATCCTGTTCTATTTGCAAATCAATTCCATTAATTATAGCAGTATTTTCCTTTGGGAATGTAAAAGTCACTTGCGTTCCTGTAGGATATACTTTCATTTCTTCTAACGTCATTTTTTGTCCCAGTATGGTATAATTTTCATTCATCTCATATATAATTGGATCTGCAAATTTCTCAAAATCAACTTGGAATGTAAAGGTACCAACTTCGGTAGTTTCCACCACAGGAGAATCAACGCCCTGAATCTCTTGGGATTCTATATCAACCACCACCTCTAGTTCTATTGAAGTTGGTAGTTCACCCTCTGAAAAATGATAACGTTGCAATATAAATCCATTATTTTCTTCTCTTCCTTCGAATGGTAAGCTAGCGGTAGAATAGGCAAAGCCTTCTACTTTCTCTCCAGTCATTTTATTCGTCATCTTCTTCAAGTTAATGTTAACCCACTCATTCGATTCCTGTTTAAATTCCTTCGGTAATTGGAAAAAGAGTATTAAGTTCTTTTCATCTGCAAGTACATAGGGAAGCAATAATTGTTCCTGTCCATCCTTTGAAGTAAGACCAACTTCTTGTACATACTCATTTTCTATGGCACTGCTCAGACCTTTATCAAATCTAACAAATTCTGCAAGTTTTCCTATCACTGGTACATTTGCTATACCACTAGCAAACACTGTACTGGTATTCACAAGAATAACAAATAAGAACGCAGCCGTTACTAAGGAGAAAGAACTATAGATAGCTCTTCGTTTTCTACGTACCTTCACAATACGCTTCTCTAATTTATATTCCACTCCAGAAAGCGTTTCTGGATATTCAGATGCTTCATCCACAAATTCCTTCCAACTCTGTATGTTATCTTTCATCAAACACTCCTCCTTCCTAATCGTTTAGCTCCACGCGTAAGATTCCCAATGCTTTTCTAGCACGGGTTGCTACCGTACCTTCCGGTATTTCCAATATTTCTGCGGTCTCTGCTATGGTGTATCCGCCAAAATATCGCAGAATAATAACTTTTCTTAAGTCTTCCGGCAAAGACTGAACTGCCAGTTTTGTTGGTAATGAAACCTCTGTAGAAGGACTCGTTTCCTCAGGTAGTTCTTCCATCGTTACTTCATGCTTACATCTTCGTAAGATCCGATAGCATTCGTTTATCAGAATTCTGGTCAGCCATGTTTTTAGAAATCTAGGTTCTCTCAGTTCTTTTCTATGTGCATACCCTAGATAAACCGCCTCATCTACAGCATCCAATGCCCCTGTTTCATCACAAAGGTAGCCATATGCAATTCGGTACATACTTGCTTTATACTCTGATATAAAAGAAACATATGTTGTTTTATCAATTGTTTTTGTTCCCAATTTCACCATATTTGGCTCCATTCCTGCGCATGTTTTCTTCGCATATTAAGTTTGTGCCGAGGATTACGCAGGCACAAAACTTTGTGGTTGAAAGTGATTTTCTTTCAACCTTATCTGCCCTCCTATCTATTAGAGTAAGTTTCATAAGTTTTTCATTTCACTAATTGTAACATCTATGCAGATTCTTGGAAATCCGTATTTTCAATTTACTATACTTATGTATTTTATTAAAAATTGATTGAAAGGAATTTAAAAATATGATAATCTTACTCTAAACATTTTTACTTGATGATATGGAAAGATATGGTGGAACTAACGATGGAAAGCGACAAAAACATATGGTTAAAATTATTACTTAAAATGCCTTTTTTATTTCTTGGCTTCTTTTTATTTGCTATAGCAATACTCTTAGCACTATATTCAAAGCTTGGGATGAGCCCTTGGGATGTTTTCCATATGGGTATCGTTAATCATTCCGTTCTTTCTTTTGGGCATACAACACAGCTTGTAGGACTCGGCATAATAACAATTTCGGTTTTTTTAGGAGTAATCCCTGGAATTGGTAGCATATTCAATATGATTTTTATTGGCCTTTTCATTGACTTAATTAATGACACCGGAATAATAAGTACACCTGGAAGCTTGTTAGGTAAAATACTCATGCTTATATCAGCTATATTAATTATGGGAATTGCAACCTTCTTTTATTTGAAAGTCGAACTTGGAGCAGGACCAAGAGATGGGTTAATGGAAGGGCTTGTAATCAAACTAAATAAACCGGTTTGGCTTATAAGAGGATTTATAGAAATTACTGTTTTAATAATAGGATTATTTTTGGGTGGACCAGTTGGAAGTGGAACTCTAATATTGGCAGTTGCAATTGGACCTTCCGTACAACTTGCATTTAAGATAGGAAAATATGATTCTAAAAAAGCGCAGCATATGAATTTGATAACCTTATATAGAGCCATGAAAAGTCATAAATAATATTGAATAAATATGAATTAAGGGAAACCATTTTGTGGTTTCCCTTAAAAATTATCTTATTAGGTATTTATTTTTATATTGACACTTTATTTACTTATCGTTATAATTAATTAAACTTATAGTTTACTTTTTGAAACGGAGGTATAATTTGAGAATAGATAAGAAAACAGAGCTTGCCAAGTTTCACAGGAACAATATTATAGCCGCTGCGGAGTGCCTGTTTTCCGAAAAGGGCCTGGAGAGAACAACGATGGATGATATCGCAAAGAAAGCGGATTACAGTAAGGCAACCATCTATGTCTACTTCAAAAACAAGGATGAAATTTTCTCCATGATTGTTTATAACAGTATGAAGTTGCTGAGAGATCAAATTGGTAATGCCATAACAGTTGGTGCGGATTTTTATGAAAAATACTCAGGAATCTGCAATGAATTAGTCCGTTACCGGGAGGAATATCCTCTCTATTTTGAAAGTACCATTGGAGAAATTAATGTGGATTTGGAAGCAGACGAAACACCGCAGGTATTTCGGGATATCTTCTTAGTGGGGGAGGAAATCAACGAAGAAATTGCTGTATTTCTTCAGGATGGACTTAATCAGGGTATTGTTCGAGAAGATATTGAAATGCTTCAAACCGTTCACTTCTTTTGGTCTTGTATTGTAGGTTTAATTCGCATGGCGGGCCAAAAACAAAAGTATATAGAAAAAGCAATGGGTATTACGAAGAATGAATTTTTACAGAATGGTTTTGCAACATTGCTGCGTTCCATTTTAACATAACAAGCAATAAATAAGGAATAAAAAATAATCGCCATTTATGGTAGTAAGGAGATATTTTGTATGGCAAAGAAGAAAAGAGTAATGATTTTTATAGTAGTAGGAATTATCGTAGTAGTTCTTGTTTTTTTTCTAAACTATATGATCCGTGTGAATAATTATCAGAAAGATGTAAGTAGCATGACATTTTCCAATATTGATATTAGTAAAATCGCCGATGGTACCTACATAGGCGAATGCAATGTAGATTTTATCTACGCAAAGGTAGAAGTTACCGTAATGGACGGCGCTATGACTAAGATTGACCTGCTAGAACACAAAAATGAAAAGGGCGCATCGGCAGAGATAATAACAGACGATATCATTCAACATCAGCAAATTGATGTGGATGCCATCAGTGGTGCAACGAATTCCAGTAAGGTAATTAAAATGGCTGTGGAAAATGCACTTAGTACTAAGTAAAATGGATGGGTCATCCTTCAAGCTATAATTCCCTTATGATATGTTCATCCTCACTATTAAGATCAATAACCAGGTGAAATGAACTTAAGAAAGATATCCTTAATGTTATTCTTCCTTTTAATTTTTCCTTATACAAGGATTTTAAACTTTGAAATAGTTCTTCATAGTTTTCATCTAATAGGATATCCGAAGCATCATTAAAATTTATGATAACGCTATCTTCCGTCTTAGTTATCAACGGTGGTTTATTATCAATCGTGTCATTTACAAACAATATTTTTTTTAAAGGGCTATTGGATCGCAATAGCTCTTTTGTGAATGTTCTCTTATCGATATGTAATTGTCCCCCTGTTATTACATATTGCGTATTCATAATATCCTCTATTCCTCCATCGAGTGGCCACAAGTACTAATCTACTAACAGCTTTCTTATCCTTCAAATGTTACACAGACTCCGAAGTCAGCCGGTTTCTTCGCATTTTTCGTTAGTACCCACAAGGTCTTTTGGTTTACACTAACCGGTGCCTCACCATCTCCATCGGTAAAAATAATAACGAACGGGATCTTTAATTCATCGGCTAATTTAAAGATTGGTCTAAAATCAGTTCCGCCTCTTTTCTCACGTTTATTATCAACGATAAATTTATTTAATGGTACTGGTATCGAACACTCCATATCAAACCGAGTAACCACAATGGATACTCCCGTAATTTTATTAATATTTTGAAGCTCTCCATAAAACTCTTTGACTTTCGAATCAGAGATAGATCCACTTTCATCGATAGCTAATAGCGCGTTCACTCCAATGGATCTCTTGGTGCCGGGTAAGTTATCATATCTTCTGGATTGCCTTTTATAAGATTTTCGAACAACAATTTTTCCTTTACCAGTAAGGAACCGCTTCAGAATAATTCTCCAATTTACGCGCAAATCCTTATATACTTCATCAACACTGTCTTCAATTTCGGAAGGAACCTCACCTTCCGAGGATGCTTGTTCTAACGTTTGAGCTAAATTGTGTTTTAGAGCGTTTATCTCCATACTTGAAGCAGTTTCATCAGACAGTTTATTAACTCTCAGGTTCTGTCCTCCTTCAAATACTAATATGGAGTCTCCTTCTAACCCAACTAAACATATTTGATCATCTACATCCGTGATAATATCATAATAATACTCAGCATTTCTGTTTTGTTCGATCTTCCTTTTTAATTTATTTGCGATAATATTTACCGTAATTGCATCCTTCGTTAAGTATCTTGGGGTAATCATTTCATTGACAGCCATATCACAAGCAACGGACCATAACATGATTTCTCGGTTCATACGTCGATATTGATGCATAAAGATCACATGAAGAAGTTCATGGAGGACAACTCCTATTTTTTGATCATTCGGCAGGCTTTCAAACCAATCGGGATTATAATTTATCTTTAGATTAGGAATGGATGCCATTTTTATAGTCTCAATATTCTTTGACTCTACCAAAGTGACCGTGGATGCTACATATCCATAAAATGGTTGCTCGATGAGTAGCTTCATTATTATTTCGTGAATATTCATGGTTTCACCCCTAATCAATACGGATTACATCTATTATCTTATCACTGATTTTATCAAATACCTCGGAATCAATAAATAAATCTACCTTCTCTTCTCTCTGTGTGGATAGGTACTTAAAGAATAATATTTGTAATTCTTCTGGCAAATCAGTTAGAAAATTATTTATGTTTGCAATCTGTTGCTCACTCTCGGTGAAGCTAATAATGATCTTCTTTATGATATAGTTCAAAACATCAATGTGATTGTTCTTCACTAAAGTTTGAATTTCCTGTTTCACTTTGTTATAGTTTTCAAGAATATTTTGCGTTGAGGGTATGATCAAATCTCTATTTTTTAGAAAGCCATAAAATGATGCAGCCGTTTGGGGTCCCACAATTCCAGCAACTAATTCTCTCATCAGCTTACTATCGAGCTTACACTCATTTAATAATTCTTGAACCTTCGTCCAACCTCTCGGTGTTGGGCATTTGGATAACGCCGTGGAGTCAGATGCTTTTTTCACTACTAGGAGCATGTCTGGACAAGCTTCTAAGTAGGATAACACATCATCATTTGGATTATTTTTAATGGAATACTCTATGTAATCATCAATATCTGCAATTACTTCGATTGAAATAAATCGATCGAGCATTGCATCATCTAAGGAATTCACTAAATATTTCATCGTATCTGGGTTCATTGTAACACCGATGGTCCATCCATCCGCTAAACCATGTCCATTAATCTTCTTCTCCAGTAGTAACGGATATAATACAGATACCGTATCACTCGGAACTCTGTTAATTTCCTCTAAGACAAAGATTCCTTTCTCCGGATATAAACCCTCTTGTACCGCTTGCTTTGTTGGTAAAAATTGAGGTGCAAGATATCTCGTGATGCCTTTCTCTCTATCTTTATCAGGTAAACCCATGAAATCAGGCCCTTCAAGCGCTGCTGCATATAAGCTAATATAACCAATTCCTAATTCATTCGCACACTGTCGATAGGCTGATGTCTTACCGATACCTCTTTCACTGATTAGTGCAGTAACACTTTTCGTATTTAAATACAGTTCTCTTATGCAGTCCTTTGCTTCATTGATTTTCATGGTTTACTCCCTATTTCTATATATTATAAATTTATGTAAAATATTTCTTTTTTGTATTCTACTACATTGTTAATTATTTGTCAATGTTTAATTTATATCTCATTACCCTCTTATCTTCATATGCTTCCTTCGAAAGACCACCAGTCCAATCACATAATATAGCATCGAAACTACTGTTATTCCAATAAGGTCAAAGCTTAGTTCTCTAATTCCCCAACCATAGTTCAAAGCTTTATTAAGAGCCGAAACTGACATGGACAGTGGCAATAGGTCGTTCAGTCTGAAAATACTGTCTCCATAGGAAAAGATAACTACAGGTGGTAATGGGAAGAATATTCCTCCAAAGAACATAATCATAAAATATGGCAGCATACCTACGGTCAGCAAATCATATACCGATTTGATAAAGCTAACTGAGATCATTGAAACTCCCATAATGGCTATTCCAGAAATGAAACCAATTAACAAAAAGGCAATATAGGAGCCATGAAAACTGAACCCACATAACATAGCCGTCCACAACGTAAGGAACATTGCAATGATACAGAATAACACCTGGATTACGCTGATCGCAGCGATAAACTGCCAGCTCTTTAATCGTGAGAGTATCAGCCTCTGCATGGTACCTTTTTCAACTTCTTTTATTAACGATGCACCGGCCGTGAATATTACATTTAAAAGGGCAAGGACAATAAGACCTGGAACATAAAAATCGAAATCAGTAAGAGGCTTCCCATTGCCTATCAGTTCTTCGTCCAACTCTACTGGAGATTTCGTATTTATAACACTCTTCACGTAAATGTCCAAATCCGTAAGCAAATAAATTGATACAATTGCATATCTGTTGTTCCTGGGATCTCCCATCAGTTTTACCTTAAGCGTCTGGTAATCAATATTCTTAATCGCATCCTCTAGCGTATCCGAAAATCTCTTTGGAATAATGATACCCGCGTCAGAAGTCTTGTTTTTAAGTCTTCTTTCAATCTCTTCAGTGTCCGACACAAAATGCAGTTTGTATTTCGTTACTCCATCAGGGTACTTCATCTCTTGAAGTAAGTTTAACACAGTCTTGCTGTGTCCTCCATTTTCGGTTACATCATTGTTGATCACATCAATGTTATAGCTATGGTTCCCTTTACCAAAAGCTACATATATCCCGAAAACAAAACAAGGTGCAAATACCAGAACAAATACAAGTATCTTCCAATCCCTTATATTCTCTTTCAGTGTTTTAATCAGGTAGGATAAAAATTTCATTCTCTAAGCCCCCTTCCGGTAAGAGAAATAAACACATCTTCCAGCGTCGTTCTCCTGATTCTAACGTCCTCAATCTTCTGCCCAAAACCTGCAAAAAGTTCTCCCAGTTCCTTCAAAGTATCATAAGGATTAATTGAAACAAGAGTACATATTCCACCTTCACTATATTGGACCTGATATTTTTCTTTCAGCATATCATTCATCCTATCTTTACCGGATCCTATCGGCGCCACAAACTCTATTATCTCTCCTTTAAAGGTAGATTCCTTAAGATTTTGAGGTGTGTCCTCCACCAAAATTCTTCCACTATCAATGATTGCTATCCTGTCTACAAGTTTATCCGCCTCTTCCATATCATGAGTCGTTATGATGATTGTTTTCTCCCTTGCTATACTTCTTATGTAATCCCTAACCAACACACGACTTTGCGGATCTAGTCCAGCCTGTGGCTCATCCAATATTAAGATGTCAGGCTGATGCATCAAAGCAAGTAATATGTTCAACCTTCTTTTCATACCACCCGAGAGTGTGGAAGCCAACTTATTTTGTTTTTCTGCAAGTCCCATGACTTCAAGTAACTCATTGGCCCTAATTTTCGCAATTTTATAAGGCACATCATACATTTGCGCTATCATAATTAACTGCTCCATCAAGGTCAAATTCTCCCAAATAACAAGTTCTTGTGGGCACAAGCCAATCCGTTCTTTCGTCGAAGAAGAGGTTATACTGTTGCCGAATATTTTAACAGTCCCCGAATCAGGCTTTAAAAGTCCAGCAATTATTTTAATTGTTGTGCTTTTCCCTGCCCCGTTAGGTCCAAGCAAACCAAATATCTCACCTTTTTTAACCTGTAAATTCAACCCTTTTACCGCCTCAAACTGACCGAAGCTTTTTCTTAGGTTTACTACTTGCAAAACCACCTCATTTGTTATCTGCATCTACATTCCCCTCTACTAAATAAGACTATTTCGTTGCTTATTATAAATAATCAAACATATTTTCCTGCTCATAAATTCAGCTGATGATTCCTTACTTTGTTTTCAATAATAGGACATCAGAACGTATAATAGCGTGTGATGTCCCATTAATTTTGTCATGATTTTTATTATTCAGATGCCCATTTATAAGTAACTATTTCACTAGAATATCGACCCCTCTCAAGATTATTATTTTTTTGAAGCCTGGCTATTACAATAAATGTACATACTTCTTGTTTTTCAGAAAAATCTGAAATTGCTCTTAAAGAAAAATCATTTTTTTGAAGAAATCTTTTATAATCAATAGGCGACAATAGTGTATTTCGAGCAAATTTATTTGCTCTTTCTTCTATTTCACTTTCTATAGAATCAAAATCAATAAATTTTAGTTTAGCGTCTCCATTAAGAATATGTGCTATTTCATGAAAAAGTGTAAACCAAAATCGATCAGCAAAACCACCACGGATTGTCATACATAGAATCGTTCTTCCTTGCTCGTTTCTTTTAATAAACCCTTGAACCGGTGCCCCTTGAAAATGTCTAACTATTTCAAAAGCGATACCACACTCTGCAAATATTTTCTTGAGTTCTTTTTGAATCGTATTCGCTTTTGCAAACATTAATCGTTTGATCTCCAGTAATTTCTCACGTAATTTATCCGTGTCAAGTGCTTCTGCCACCTCGATATCTTCTGTTAAAATCTCACATATCTTTTGCCACGCAAAAAGGACATAAACGTCTGCTTTTGTAGCAACTTGAGCCCGATAAGCCGCATTATAAGTAATATCGGGGATTGAAGTTAAATTACTTACACCAAGTATTTTTCTCAAATCCAACACTTTTGCAGCTTCATTATCTTCTGAATTAATTTTATTTATTTTATTTAAATATTCAATAATAATTTTCAAAGGTTTAAGTATAGCTATTTCTTCTTTTGAAATATTATTAAATTCTTCAAATTCTAGTAGCTCTTTATCATAGTTTGATTGAAGATTTATCCAAAAGCTTGCATCGATACCAATGGCATATTCTAGTTTCTTAGCATAAGCCACGGAAATCGGCTTGGTACCATTTATAATTGTACTTACATGCTTTTCTGTAACTCCAGATCTAATTGCTAATTCTTTTTGTGACATTTCTCTACCTTCTAATATTTCATTCAAAGTTTCTCCTGGGTGAATAATGAAATCACGGGATAATCCATTCATTTTTTGTTCCATGATAATCTTCCACTCCTTTTATAATTATTGAATCACACTTTTTAATGACTCAGAACTCAGATTTTCAACAATTGGCCATATAATTAACCTTCTATTAGCTGAAATATTCACACCATACATTCCCTTATGATCACCTTCTAGTGAATGAGGTTTACCCAATCCAATTGACAAAAAAATTGCGAAGGAATTAGCGGCCTCTAAACCGTCCAATCTTTTCTTCACTACTTTAGATAAGTCTTTTCCAATTTTTCTTTTGCATTAATAAAAAATCATCGAAAAGTACTCTAACTTCTTCATCATCGAATTGAATTTGCAATTACATTTTCACCTCGTTTTATTACCTAGTTGGTTAACTATATTTTCATTATATTCTTTCGTATTGAATATTGCAATATTAATTTACAATTTTCCACAATAATTTGATATAAAATAACCTTCCGGCAAATTATAATTAATTCGCCAAAAGGTTATTCGCTGCTAATATTCGATTTCTTTTAAAAATAGTCCTTGTGCATTTGCCGATGGGCTACCAATCTCCATCGATTTAGGATCTAAAATAGCCTCAATGTCTTTGATATTGCGCTTATCTAATCCTATCTCTAACAAGGTACTAATCACCATTCGTGCCATATTATGAAGAAAATCATTTGCATTAATTGTGATTTTGATTTCTTTCTCATCCTGAATAATATCAATCGAATAGATTTCCTTAACGGTTGATTTACTTCTCTTTATGGTAGAAAAATCTTTAAAATCATGCATTCCAATTAATTGCTTTGCTGCTTTTTGCATTAGCGCTAGATCAGGCGTGTGAAAGCAGTAATAGGTATATTTTCTGTCGAATACACTTGGCACATCTCCAATTGCGATTCGATATAAATAGGTTTTAGACTTTGCATTTAAACTAGCATGAAATCGTTCTGGCATCTCTTCCACTTCAATAACTGCGATATCCATCGGAAGATAACGATTGAAATAATTTTTAATTTCATATAGCTTCATATCTGTTTTTGTTTTAAAATTAGCAATCTGAGCATAGGCATGAACGCCCACCTCTGTTCGAGAACCGCAAAAAAGCTCTACCGTTTCACCTGTCATTTTTTGAATTACTTCAAGTAGCTTATTCTCAATGGTGTTTTCCGACTCACCTTTTCCTAGTCTTTGCCACCCACTATACCGGGCTCCATCGTATTCTATCGTTAATTTAATATTACTCATTTTTTCTCCCATCGTTCGTCTTGGCGAGCATATAAAAAATCTCTTGCCTAATTATAACTTGCTTAGGGCAAAAACACAACCTTGCCTGTTTATATCCTTATCTTTTTTCTCTATCACTTCATCTTCTATCTCTATTTTTTAATTTCTTCATCCTCTAACTCTTCATCCTTTAGCTCTTTATCCTTTAGCTCTTCATCCTTTAGCTCTTTATCCTTTAGCTCTTCATCCTTTAGCTCTTTATCCTCTAACCCTATTTTACTTATCTCTTTATCGTCAAGCCCTTTATCCTCAATCTCTTTTTCCTCTAGCCCTATATCGTCTATCTCTTTATCGTCAATCTCTTTTTCGTTAAGCTCTTTTTCCTCTTCCTCTTCAATCTCTGGCTCATGCTTCAAACGGTTCAATTCTCTTGCAGTATAAGCAATTAGTAATATTCCTACACTAGCAAAAAATATCATGAACAGTATCACGACTATCTTTTCAGAAGATTTTACTTGTTCCCAATCAGTCCAAATGGAATAGTCTAAATATAACAAATAAGCGCCTGCTAGGAAACGAAATAATAATGTTGATTTGACAGATCTTTTTCTTTTGTTATTCATGATATATTACCTCTCTTATAGTTCTAAAATTTTCAATAAGGCCTAGTTTCATTCATTTATATTTATCTTGCGCTTATAGTATAAGTTTTCTCACCGAGTAGGTCAAGTTTAAAAATATAGTTTTTACCATTGCTAAAAATATAGTTTTTACCATTGCTCTTGACTATCATCTGTAGTATATCCATATTATTGATCCAATACTCTCTTTATTCTACCATCAAAGCATATGCCGTAATTTTTCGAATTCTCCATGACTCACCATAGAAACCGCATAAGAAAGAATAGAATCCATATAAATGCTTCCGATCAGACTTCCAAAGATTGCTCCCAGTAAAACAATCGGTAAGAAGCTAAGCTTTAACTAATTCATAACAAATACTTACAAATCATATCTCGATTGAAAACAATGCTGCCTTTTGTGCATGAATGAATGTGGTATCATATAACCTAACTTTTGTGTCTACTTGCTGTATCAATAATCCTATTTCAGTACAACCAAGTATTACACCCTGTGCACCTTTACTTGCTAGTTTATCTACAATATTTAAAAATGATTGTTTAGATTCTTGTGAGGTAACACCTAGACAGAGTTCATGATATATTGTGTCGTTGATGAATTTTCTTTCGGCTTCCTCTGGTATCATAACTTTAATCCCTTTTTCAATTAACTTAGATTTAAAGAATTCCTGCTCCATCGTATACTTTGTGCCAAGTAATGCTACCGTATTAACTTTTTGTTTCAACAATTCATCAGCGGTAGCTTCTGCAATATGAAGAATAGGGATACTTATATTGACTTGAATTTGATCTACTACCTTGTGCATGGTATTGGTACATATTACAATAAAATCCGCACCCGCTTTTTCAAGGGCAACAGCAGCATTTGATAATATCTCAACACTTTTATCCCAATCACCCTTTGATTGACATTCTTCTATTTCTTGAAAATCAACACTATAAAGTAGACATTTTGCAGAATGTAAACCACCCAATTTTTCTTTCATCATAGTATTTATAATTTGGTAGTAGGAAACTGTACTTTCCCAACTCATACCACCTATTAATCCAATTGTTTTCATCTTTTGCTCCATTCCGCCGTAAGCGCCGGCATAAACATAATAAGCGTAAAAGTACTTTTTCTTTCAACTAGCGTCCATGCCTACGACTTGCTCGCAGGCCTAAATTGCATTCTATACTTTTTCATTAAACTACATTCTAATGAAATAATACCATTTATAGAAATTCATTACAAGTCTACTTCTATTTTACTGGTGACTTAATATGAAAAGACTTGCAGAATATTCTGCTTTACAATTGAGCAATATAGCAATAATATGTAAGCAACAAACACAAGAATACAAGGGGACTTTGCCATGAAATTAACTTTATTGGAAAAAATATATTTTAAAAGTTGTATTACTGATTTACTTGAATCCGAACGTGTTCAGGAAATGCGTCAATATATTCAGCATGGGAGCACGACAACTTATTCTCACTGCATGACAGTTGCATATTACAGCTACTGGTTGTGCTTACGTCTGCGTCTAAAGGTTGATATAAGCAGTGTCATCCGAGGTGCTTTGCTACACGATTTCTATTTGTATGATTGGCATTGCCCCGATAATTCGCACCGACTTCATGGGTTTTGTCATCCAAGTAAATCTCTCGCAAACGCACGCTTATACTTTGAGCTTACTCCTCTGGAGGAAGATATCATAGAAAAGCATATGTGGCCTCTCACCGTTACCAAACTCCCTAAATACAAAGAAGCGTTCGTGGTTTGCTTTATGGACAAAGTGTGTTCCACCGCAGAAACCATACATCTTAATACGAGAAAATATAGCTATTAGTGATTTTCCTTATTAAACCAAAGTTATATAAAAACTTATATTGAATATAATGAATTAGAACAAATAGAGGCTGTGATAGCTAATAAAAAAATTCCATGTAATTATCCTTCGAAGAAAGACTCTCCTTCTGGCAGCAACCTGCTTCCTTTCCTGCCTTTGCCTTATTTACATCTTTATGAATTTCTTTTCCCAAAGTGTACAAACATCGTCGCAGCAGCCAAATACACAATATATTATTCTGGCAAACAATGACCTGGGAATGCATTGCTATCAGTCAGATTATTCTGGTTTCTTGCTTCTTCCTCCTGGTAATACCCTTAAAGTGCAGGTGTTTCGCAGTGATGGAGCGGAAGCAAAGTTGGTTAATTCCAACATTGAAGTGAGTTATCAGATTATTGATAATACTACTTCCGCTGACAAAATCAACTTTTGGGAATATGCGAAGGATTATGGATATGATGTTGCACCCAACATTGGCATAACAGGCAACGGAATGTCTGGAAAAATGAGGCTATCAAAGGACAGAAATTATTATGAGGTGACTGCGATTCCTGTAACCCCCTACAATGATGGCAGCACAGAACTAAATCCCTATCAACTTGCAATGATTAAGGTAACTAGTATTCAAACTGGGCAGGAGCTTGCCAGTATAAATGATGTTGTTGTACCTGTATCTGACGAAATGAATTGCAGCACCTGTCACGGCACCACCAATACCGATTTAAACATTCTAAAAGCACATGATAAATTGTCACAAACTCATCTAGTTACTGAACTTGCAGCAGGGAACAGACAAAAATGCTCCGACTGCCACCAGGATAATATCTTAGGTGCCCCAGGAAAAGCCGATACATTGCCACTTTCACAGGCTATGCATGGTTTTCATGCGGGTAAAATGTCCTTCAGTAAAATAAAACCTAATTGTTACAGTTGCCACCCAGGACCCGTTTCGCAGTGCTACCGGGGGATAATGTATTTAAGTGATATTAGTTGCGATAATTCGGACTGTCATGGCACTATGGCGAATATCGCCAAGACACAGGCCGCGGGTCGACCAGCATGGTTGCAAGAACCTAACTGTAGTAATTGCCACGAAGCAAAATACGGGGTTAATTCAGGTCAACTTTACCGAAACTCCTATTTACTTAACAATGAAAACGAAGAAATGAATGGTTTCCTCCTATGTGAGTCCTGCCACAACAGTCCTCATGCCGAATGGAAATCATCTAATGTAAAAGATAACCTTCTACCGGAGCGTTTGCTTGGTTATCCAAGTTTTATTAACAAATGTGAAGTTTGTCATAAAGGAACGGGCGTAATCCATCAATCAATACCAAAATAAAAACAGTTAGGAGAAATATTATTATGGAAAACATCCTCATGCTGTTGGCCTCCTTCCTATGCGGTTGTTGTGCGCTCTTGTACTTTACGCCAATTCCTCCTAAGAAGCTGAATAAGGTTCTACATATTCTATGGTATCTAACAGTAGCCTTAGTTACTTTTACAACGGTGCTGATGATAACCCTACAAGTTTTCTCAAGATTTGAATATCAATATGTTTATCATCATACCAGCCGAAATACCGCCCTGATTTATAAAATATCTTCCTTATGGTCAGGGCAGGAAGGCTCCTTTCTATTATGGGCTTTCCTCCTGTGTATTATGGGCTTGTTTGTGCTGAAAATAAAAGGACAAAAGTCAACTCGTGTCTTTGGTATTTATTCCTCCATCAGTTTTTGTATTTTTTTAATGTGCATTATCTCAAAACCATTTTTGAAAATGGAAATTACTCCTTCCGATGGCTTGGGGCTAACCCAAGCACTGAAGGATCCTTGGATGATTGTTCATCCTCCCCTCGTTTTTATTGCATATAGTGCCATGGCGATTTTATTCTCCTTATCAATAACCGTTACCAAAGATAGCAACAAGATTATTAATAGCCATATTCTTACCTGGCTTCGAATCAGTTGGGTTTTTTTAGGGTTGGGTATCTTATCTGGAAGTATCTGGGCATATCGTGCCCTAGGATGGGGAGGCTATTGGGCTTGGGATCCAATTGAAAATACTGCACTTGTCCCTTGGTTGGTGCTGACTGGATACCTTCATAATAAAGATTACAACCACCGATCCGTCTGCATTGTACCATTTTCCATTGCTTGCTTTGGAGTCTTTTTAGCTCGCAGTGGAATACTAAAAGATCAATCGGCTCATGCGTATACGGATGGGAACATTATCATCTCAGGTATTATTCTCTGTCTTTTTATGGGGGCTTTCTTATACTTAATCTCTACGAGAATTCGAAAAGTTAATGTAACTACAAAAAAGAAAGGCTTTTCACTGCATGATAAGAGATTAATCATTTACAGCATCAACGGATATGCTGCGCTCATTTTCATTGGAACCGTATCCCCAATTATTCTGAAGATAAATACACCGATTATATATTATTCAGCAATCAGCATAGCTTTTGCCTCAATCTACTCTATTTTACTGCTGGTATGGGATTTAGAATGGCTGAAGAGACGAAACATTTTGATGCTCGTAGTCAGCACTATATTCGTTATGGGTATGATAGTGCTTTCCGGTTCCATCAAGTTCTGGTGGCTACTGCTCCTATGGATTTGTCTGATGCCACCTTCTTTGTGGTTGGTTAGTGGATTTAGAACAAAAAGCTTAAATTACTATTTCTCTCACTTAGGAATGGTACTATTAATCCTCGGAACAATTGGATCATCTTCGTTGGGCAAAGAAGCTTCCGTCATCACCGATGCAGATAGTAACCACATTGTGATTTATGGCAAAGAAATATCCTTAACGGAGCTCGGCGCTAAGGATATGTTGATTTTGACCTTTCCTACAATGGATATCGTTGTGCAGACCTCCAAAATTATTACTCTGTCCGAGGGAAGATATTTCATTCCCTATGTGACGAAACCACTCATTATACTGTTTTGGATTGGTGGTTTTGTTATCCTTGCTAGTCCTGGTATGAGGGCACTATTTTTAAGAGTTAAAATATTTAAGCATACCAATCATGATATTGATTAATTTCTTGCATTTTGTAGCACTTCTTTGGCTTCTATCATCAATATTTCAACTTTTCAAGCGCAAAATGACTGCGATACCATTCATCCTTTTGTAAAATCATTTCAGGAGAACCAGTTTCTTTCACTCTTCCGTTTTCTAAGATAACCACCGTATCACAAGCAATCATTGCAGAAAGGCGATGTGAAATTGATAATATAGTGTGAGCCACACTTGCCTTTTGCAAAACAGATACAATTTTTTCTTCGGTAATTGAGTCAAGATTTGCAGTTATTTCATCAAGCAGCAGAATTGGGGGATTGGTCACAATCGCTCTAGCAATTGCAAGTAGCTGCTTTTGGCCTTGCGAGAAAAGAGTGTCATTGATTACTTGTGTGTTATCGCCTTTTTCTAAAGCTACTACATACTCAGTCATTCCCACAAAATCAAGCGCATTCCCTATTTGTTCTCTCGTAATCTTCTCGTCTCCAAGACTTATTTGATCCGCCACCGTTCCTTTGATAAAAGGAAAGCTTTGGTCTACATAGCCAAATATCCTACGTTTTTCACTGTTTGGAATCTTATAAACATCAATTTCGTTGATCGTAATACTACCCTCGGTTGGCTTAAGTAATCCCATGATCAATTTAAATAATGTGGATTTTCCGACGCCTGTTCTACCTATAAAAGTAACTCTCTCCTGTGGACTAATTCCGATATTTATATTTTGTAAGATATCAGTTCCTTCTTCATAATAAAAGGATACGTCATGAAATTCGAGTTTCACCTCTTCACGGTTTGGTATGATATCTTCCACTTGTAGGTTATTATTTTTGTTATCGTCTTCCTTCTCATTGTAAAAATCATTCACCCGGTGAATACCGGATATTGCCTGTTGAATGTTTTGAAGTTCCATGCCCAGGTTTTCAATTGGGGCGAACAAATTGGACATTAGTTCAATCGATGCAGCAACCATACCCAAGGAGATTCCTAAATAATTTAGCTGTCTCGACGATAGTATAACAATGGCACCAATCACAACTGCACGGATAATCTGTATCATTGGTGGAAATACAGAATCATAGAAATTTACTTTTTCAATCGTTTTATAATTGTCCAGTAAATACTCCTTATATTTCGTTTCCATATAGCTTTCCTTGCTATAGGATTTAATCATGTGTGCATTTTTGATGCTTTCTGAAATATGGTTATTAACCTTGCCCACTAATATTCGGTTTTCGATTTGTGCTTTTAACATTCTTTTTTGAAAAAGTCGTGTTATCACATAGATAATTGGAAGTAATAATAAAGAAAGTATTCCTAGCTTTGCACTGAATATCCATATTGAAAGTACAATTCCGACAATCTTAAGGCAGTCTATCATCATTCCCACAATACCGCTTGTAAACATAGAGTTAATTGCATCGACATCATTCGTGAACCTAGAAACAACAGCACCAGATCCATTTGCTGCAAAGAACAAGGCGTTTACTTTTTCAAGCTTAGCCATCATTCCAATTCGGATTTCTTTTGTGATTTTTTGACCTATAACGGTAAGTACTGCTTCCTTCATAAAATCAAATACCCCGATAAATAATATGACACTCATATAAGCAATTGCTAATGTAAGTAATCCTTCCTTACTCTTTGGGACAAGGTTTTGATCAAAGATTTGTTTTAAAATCTGTGGGGGAATCAAACTAGTAATCACAACGCCACAAATAGCGATTATTAGCATGCTACTTGTACCAATGTTTTTCCTAATCACTTTTAAAATAGATTTTTTTACGATACTATTTCCCATTGTCTTCCCCACTCTCTGTACCTTGTAAATTAAATATTGTTGCATAAAGCTTCGAGGTATTCATCAGTTCCTTATGCGCTCCATAATTTGCTGTTTTGTCATCGTTTAAGAATATGACTTGATCAATTTTACTAAACGAGCTTAAGCGATGAGAAATGAGAATAATTAAGCTTTGCTTATAATTATTTTTCAAATTTTCAATAATTTTTTCTTCTGTCTTCATATCGACTGCTGAAAAGGGATCATCTAAAATGATAATTTTATTTTTATTTAGTAATGCTCTAGTCAGAGATATCCTTGCCTGCTGACCACCACTTAATCTTATTCCGCTGTTTCCAACTAAGGTGTTTTGACCCTCCGGCATGGATGCCAAATCAGTATCAAAGCAGACATCCTTTAAGACTGATGTTATATCCTTTCCATTTCCCAGTGTTATATTATTATAAATGGTATCGGAAAGCAGCTCCGGCTTATGACCTAAGTAAGAAATCATCTGACTTCGCTCATATTCCGAATAATCTTTTAACTCTTTTCCATCAATTTTAATACTTCCAATATAGGGATATAGGCCCGTCAAGGCTAGTCCAAGTGTAGACTTTCCAGAAGCAATTGGACCTGTCACACCAATTATTTCGCCTTGCTTACCTTCAAAACTGATATTTTTAAGTATGGGTTCCTTACCAGTTGCATAGCACATAGTAAGATTTTCAACTACAAGTCTTGTGTCAACCTTTTTTATATTAGAGTCAGTCTCTTTCCTTACGTATTCCGATAAGTATGGTTTAATTCGTTTCCAAGAAACCTGTGATTTTTGTACCGAATTAAATAGTTTTGATGCTTTACTTGCTTTACTTGCCATCGCAATAAATAAGGTGATGTAGGTTGAAAAAATACCTACCGACCAGTCTCCATCTATAACTTTTATTCCACCAAGATAGATTACCAAGATGATACCTATCATTGCAATTATATTGTAGATTGGCTGCATAGAATTCTCCAAAATATTTGCTTTAATTGCTTTCGTTTGCAAATCCATCATATGAGCATCATATTTTACTCTGTTTTCCGCTTCCATACCATTGGAACGATAAAGCATCGAATTTTCAATGATATCATAGGTGATACCTGCAACCTCACTGCTTTTTTTACGAAAGGCAATGGAATACTTATAAATAATACTTTTTAATTTCTCAGCTAGTATCATAGCAATCGGAATGAATAGAATGGAAAGCAATGTTATTCTTGCATCATAGACAAATAAAGAGATCATGTAGACTGCCATGAGCACGCCCGTATCAAATACCTCTGTGGTAAACTTTCGCATACCCTCCACGCACAAATCAATATCAGAGATAGCTCTTGTCATTAGATTTCCTGTATTTTCATTGTCCAACTCAGTGGTGCTTTTATGCATGATATTATTATAAATCATAAGCCGCATGGTAGCACTTGTGCTGTTGGCAAAACGCCTTATGTAAAACCGTTTAAAATAGCGTAATACCTGTATCATTCCAATCAGCGTAATAAAGATAAGTGCAAGCTTTATGATAGAGGTTAAGTTGCCTCCACCAACAATAGAATCAATCAGCTTGCCCTGATAAATAGGTCCTAAAATCATTCCACTATTAAAAGACAATCCAAATAGGATAATGCAGACAACAATGCTTTTTTCCTTTTTCCAATAATGAATGATTTTATCAGGCTGTTTCATAGGTTCAATTTTGAGTTTTGCCACAATATTCACTTCTCCTTCTTCATTTGTTTCATAATATAATTCAAAAACATTCAATCTAAAATTCATAAGCTATAAAAATATAATTAGGATCGTTACTATCCCAACCAAATATAAATTACTTATTTTTTAATGAAACAAATTTATGATTGCACTAACCGTTTTGTTTTCTAATAGAACAAAGATCCCTAGTCCTATAAATACAACAGGTACAAGAATCCTTTCGTATTTCTCTACTATTTCCTGGATATGCTTTATCGATGATATTCTTCTGCAGAACGTGCACCAAACAGGAACCAATACGTTAAAAACAATCAATGTGAGTATTAAATTAGTAATCGTTAAGGATGCAAAGTATGGGATATAAATAGCAATCTCTTCTCCACCGCCTGCAATCGCAATAAATGCAACACTAATCATCAAATGATTGAATTTTCTAGTCTTTTGAAGGATATCTTCGTCTTCCTCGTCTTCATTACCATGAATTAATATTCTGATTCCTTGAAATAAAGGAAGTATTCCAAGGAGTCCAACCCACTTATGGGGGATAAGCGTTATGCCGCATACTGCAAGTAGGCTTATGAAAAGGAGTACAATCATTCCTATTTGCTGCCCTAAATACACGTCCTTGATTGATTTATTTTCCTTTGCGTGAACAAATAGTATTGTCAGCACAACTAACTCATCAAATCCTGTCGCAATAAATGCTGCTACTGCAGTGAAAATAGTTCCTACCATTTTTAATCCTCCATAGCTCCTTCGTAAATCTAAGTACTTATTCTTAACATATTCTTAACCTTTTGTTGGATTCCTTTACCATAAATTTCTCTTTTAAACTTTGATTTGTTCTCTTCGGATTACTACTCTTTCACTTCTTTGTTATACACCATCTCACTATAGTTTTCAAAAATGGTTCTAATTACGGTTACTATCTCCTTGGCTTGATTTTCTCGAGAAGCCTTAAAGGTATCTCTTCCTTCTATTTGCTTATACCAGGAGCTTAATTTTTCAAGCTCAGCTTCCTCTTCTTCTAGCTCTGCAAATGTGAACTTCTCTTTTGCGATTTCCTTTTCAATCTCTTTGATGTATTTCTCGCATTCATGAATGCATTCCTGATACTCATCATCTCGTACCGTATTAAAAATGGATACTATTCTTTCTTCTTGCTTTTGTTCAATAAATTCGCTTTCCATCAGCAGGGCTTCACCCATGTTGGATTCAATTTCTTGCGATATTTTCTGTAATGAGGAATAATTGCTCTCACTACTTGGTAAAACCCACATGGATTGCTGTATATTGATAGCTCCTAATTTTTTCAGTCCCCTCCATACCGCAACCCGGTATCTTGAAGGTTCGGACGGAAGATTGTAATTTATGATAAGCCATTTTATTTTTTCCATATTTCACTCCCATTGTAATATTCGTTACATTTAATATATCATAATGTAACGAATATTACAATATGATTATATTTATTACATCAATCCCTTTATTAGTGCAAAGTTTACAATAAAAATGCCCCCGAAGGCAATTGATACCCTAAGGGACATTGATATGGTTACATTTAAAATCAATATTAATTGAAATGGCTTCAAGTACTTTGGTAAAAGTCATTTTTAATCCTAGTTTAGAACTTTACTTCAGTACCATAATAGATACATTGAAATAGTTTTTCCATTTCAGCAGGAGTGATTGGTCTTGGATTTGATCCAGTACATGCATCGCCAACTGCGAGCTCTGCAATTGCAGAAATCTTTTGATTAAACTCTTCTTCCTTGATTCCAAATTCCTTTAATGTCTTAGGAATACTAAATTTTGCATTATATTCGTTAATTTTTTCACACAATTTTACAGTTAATTCTTCATCATTCGCTCCGGTAAGACCAACCGAGGTTGCGATTTCGGCATAACGTGATGCTCCATTTTTTGCATTAAATTGAATGACATAAGGTAAATAGATTGCATTTGCACAGCCATGAGGAATATGACCTGTGGAAAAAGCTGCTCCTGTTTTGTGTGCCATTGAGTGAACAATGCCTAAAAGTGCATTAGAAAATGCCATTCCAGCAAGACATTGTGCGTAATGCATTTGTTCCCTTGCATTCATGTCGCCGTTATAAGAAGCAGGTAAATAATCAAATACCATTTTAATTGCTTTTAATGCTAAAGGATCTGTAAAAGGACTATT